>Ga0187809_10000079_pt1 | contig 70808 bp, 68 predicted proteins | sample NC_wetland_sal_i_8_FD_132415 | JGI IMG/M metagenome (GOLD analysis project Ga0187809, IMG submission 132415) | Wetland sediment microbial communities from Neuse River Estuary, North Carolina, USA - ASW_4 | ecosystem: Environmental > Aquatic > Freshwater > Wetlands > Sediment | place: USA: North... | reverse complement strand
CTGGTGCTGCTCCTCGGCCTGGCCGTGGACCTGGCCGGCCACGCCCTGCCCGGCCAGTCGCTCTACGGCCTGAAGCGGGCCAGCGAGGACTTCCGGCTGTCGGTCAACGGGGGCTCCGATGCCGACAAGGGCCGGCAGTATCTGAGGCTGGCGACCAATCGGGCCTCGGAGTCCGGCCGGCTGGCCGGCTCAGGTCCCGCCTCGACCAGCGCGGCCGGCCTGATCGCCGGCACCCTGCGCACCGCCGATTCGGAGACCCGTACCGGCATGCAACTGCTCGGCCGTGCGGCCCTCGCCACCGACTCGCTGAACCCGGTCACCCCGGTCACGGCTTGGGCCGAAACCCAGCGGGCGGCGATTCTGGCGTTGCTGCCAAAGCTGCCGGCCGGATCCGCCGGGCTGAGCCAGGCGAAGTCGTCGCTCGATCTGCTCAAGCAGGTGACCAATCGCGTCGATGAGTGGAAGCAGGACTTCAAGCGGGGTTGCCTCACCACGGCCAACGCCGACGAGCTGGGGCCGAAAGGCTGCTGACTGCACTGCTACCGGCTTCGCCGGGCCCGCCGGCCCGGCGAATCGGCCGGTCGTTCGGGTTGTCGACCACCCAATCCGAGCGGCCGGCCAACCCTGCTCCGTCCGAAGTCTCGTTAGGCTGACACCGTGCCCGGACGATCGGCAGGACGCGCCGCCCTCGAGGTCGAGCAATCCCTTGTGGTGCCGGCCAATCCGCACGCAGCGGCGTTCTTCGACGTCGACAACACCATGGTCGTCGGAGCGTCGATCTTCCATTTCGCCAAGGGCCTGGCGGCCCGAAAGTACTTCTCCACCGCCGACCTGCGGCGCTTCCTCTGGCAGCAGATCAAGTTCCGGGCCGGCGGCGAGGGCACCGAGAACATCGCCCGGTCCCGGGAGTCGGCGCTGGCCTTCGTCGCCGGCAAGTCGGTGGCCGAGATTGTGGCGATGGCCGAGGAGATCTACGACGAGATCATCGCGGCCCGCATCTACTCCGGCACCCGAGCGCTGGCCCAGCAACACCTCGATGCCGGCGAGCGGGTCTGGCTGGTCACGGCCACACCGCACGAGCTGGCCGACCTCATCGCCCGGCGGCTGAACCTGACCGGGGCGCTCGGGACCCGGGCCGAGGAGGCCGACGGGCTGTTCACCGGCCGCCTGATCGGCGACCTGCTGCACGGCGAGGCCAAGGCGGCGGCGGTGCGCGCGCTGGCCGAGCAAGAAGGCCTGGACCTGGCCCAGTGCTGGGCCTACTCCGACTCGATAAACGACATCCCGATGCTGTCGCTGGTCGGGCACCCGGTGGCGATCAATCCGGATTCGGCCTTGCGCGACGAGGCAAAGCGGCGGGGCTGGCCGATCCGGGACTTCCGGACCGGGCGCAAGGCGGTGCGCATCGGCGTGCCGGCGGCTCTCGGCGTGGGTGCGGCCGGCGGCGCGGTGGCGGCCGGTATGGCCTTCGAGCGGCACCGGAACCGGCAGCTGTCGGCCTGGTCCCGGCGGCGCCGCCACGGCTGAGCCGTTCTCGGATCTGCCGCTATGCAACGGATCCGGTGGGCTGACCAACGCTGAACTCGCTCGGCAGCGAGCCCCGCCGGCTGATCCCGGACCGCGTCAGCCCCAGACCGAGCGACGCTGCATGAGCAACCGGTACAGCGAGCCCTGGATCTGCTCCCGGACCCGATCGGTCAGCTCGAACACCAGCATCGGATCGTCGGCGGCCTCCGAGCCGTAGGACGACGTCTCGATCGGTTCGCCGAACTCGATGTACCACTTGCTGGGCAACGGCACCAGGCCGAGCGGGCCGAGCCACGGGAAGGTCGGGGTCAGCGGGAAGTAGGGCAGGCCGAGGATCCGGGCCAGGGTCTTGGCGTTGCCCAGCATCGGATGGATTTCCTCCGAGCCGACGATGGCGGTCGGGATGATCGGAGAACCGGTGCGCAACGCCGCCGAGACGAAGCCGCCCCGGCCGAAGCGTTGGAGTTTGTACCGCTCGGAGAAGGGTTTGCCGATGCCCTTGAAACCTTCCGGCCAGACCCCGACCAGCTCACCGTTGGCCAGCAAGCGCTCGGCGTCCGGATTGCAGGCCAGGGTGCTGCCAGTCTTGCGCGCAAACTCGCCCAGCACCGGGGTGTTGAACACCAGATCGGCCCCGAGCAGTCGCAGGAAACGGTGATCCGGAGTCTCCTCGTGCACCGCAGTGGCGGTCATGACCCCGTCCAGCGCCCACAGCGCCCCGGCGTGGTTGGCCACGACCAGCGCGGCGCCGTCGGGCGGCAGGTTGTGCACGCCGACCACCTCGGTCCGGAACCAGCGGCGGTAGAGCAACCGAGCCAGCGGGAGCACCGTCTGCTCGGTCAGTTCAGGGTCGAAGCCGAACTCGTCGACCTCGTAGTCGCCGGTCAGCCGCCGGCGCAGGAAGGCCAGGCCGGCCGCGGCGACGCGTTCCCAGCTCTCCGGTGCCGGTGCGCTGGCCTGGTCCGGCCGGATCGGGATGATCTTGGCCTCGGTGCTGCGCTGGGGTTCAGCCATGGTTCGCCTCCGCCGGCAGCCGGAGCAGTCCGGCCGCCCGTCGCTCGAGATCGCCGATCAGGCCCCGGCTCACCACCGGCGTGATCGGCCGACCGGACAGGAACGTGTCGAAAGCTTGGGCGGTCGTGTACGCCGGCGTGTAGCCGAAGCCCGATTTCAGCCGCTGGTTGCAGACCACCCGGCCGAAATTCAGGAATTGCATCTGTTCCGGGGAGAAGTCGACCATGCCGCTGCGCCGGACCGCCCGGCCGACCAGTTCGACGGCCGGGGCCAGCACCGGCACGTGTACCCGACCGGCCCGCCGGATGGCCTGGCTCAACAGCAAGGCACCGTCGGCGGCCGCGTTGTACGTGCCGGGCCGGTCGGTGGTGGCGGCCAGCCTCAGGATCTCGATCGCGTCGGTCTCGTGCAGCAGTTGCAGGCGCGGGTCGTAACCGAAGGCGGTGGGCACTACCGGCAACTGGAAATACCGGGTCAGCGGGGTGTCGATGAACGGCCCGATGAAATTGGCGAAGCGCAGCAGCGTGACTGCCACCTCGGGGCGGCGCCGGACGAAGCCCCGCACGTACCCCTCGACCTCGACCGCATCCTTGGCGTAGCCGCTGCGCGGCAGCGCCTTGGGCGGCATGTCCTCGGTGAAGACCGCGGGATCTCGAGGTGAAGCGCCGTAGACCGCAGTGGTGGACTTGACCACCAGTCGGCGAACCGACTCGGCCTTGCCGCACGCCGCGAGCAACTGCATGGTCCCGATGACGTTCAGTTCCTTCATCGGGGCTCGGCCGCCGGCCCCGTGCGGGGTCGCGGTCACCGACGCGTGCACTACGGTGTCGACGCCGGCTTGAGTGATCACCTTGCCGATCAGCGGGTTGCGGATGTCGGCCCGGATGAACTCGGTCCGCCCGAGCAGGTCCAGGTCAGCCCGAGACGGCGGGACGGTGTCGATGCCGATAACCCGCTCGATCTGCGGATCGGCCGCCAGCCGGCCCGCCAGCCGGCCACCCAGGTAGCGGCTGACACCCGTCACCAGAACGACACGTGCCACGGCCACCTCCCAGCGGTCGAGCCGAGCCGGGCCAACCGGATCGGCTGCGTCCTACCGGGTCAATCCTAGGCGGGTCGGCCCGACCACGCCGAGCGTGCCAGCGCTGGTCTGAGCAGGTCCTCAGGACGGCGGGTTCAGGCCGAGGCAGCAACGAGCGCCGGCTCCAGCCGCGGACCGGACTACTTCTTGTTGCGACGCTGAACGCGGGTCTTCTTCAGCAGCTTGCGGTGCTTCTTCTTGGCCATCCGCTTGCGCCGCTTCTTGATGACAGAACCCATCGCAGTAGTCCTCACTAGCTCAGTCCGGTTTCGCGGCCGTCCAGCCACGAGCTGCGTGACGCCGGCCGACCAGACGATTCTCGTCGCCGGGCATCACCCGCAGGCCATATCCCACGTCACTGAACGCCCAGCCTACCGTGCTGGTCGGCGGCGTCCGAATTGACCAGCACCGGTCGCCGGTGCTGGCCTCGACCGGTCCTCGGCTCCCGGCCGGGGCTCAGCCCGCCTCGAAGAAGGCGCCCTTCAAGTAGTCCTGCACGGCCTGCTCGGGCACCCGGAAGGAGCGCCCGACCCGCACCGCAGGCAGGTCGCCGGCGTGCACCATCCGGTACACCGTCATCTTGGAGACGCGCATTACCTCGGCCACCTCGGCGACCGTCAGGAAGCGCACCTCACGAAGCCCGTCAGAGGACTTTGCCATTTTTCACCGAACCTTCGGCACGTGACAGTGAGCCGGCTTCCCCTCCGGCAACCTGACACGCACGTGCTCGCAGCAGACTATCGGTACCTGTGGGGCTGATGCGATACATGTTCTTCACGAATTGGCGACGAATTTTCTCAGCCCCGGCGTGGCGCCCACCAAGTTGGTTCTACAGGCGCCCTCAGCTCCCACGGTACGACGGCCGGTGACTGCCCTCGCCCGGTCAGGTCGCGGACCGGCCGAGTTCGGCCGAGCGCAGGCTGGCCGCCTCGATGGCCGAGAGGAACGCCGCCCGCACCCCGTGCCGCTCGAGCTCGCGGATCGCGGCGATGGTGGTACCGGCCGGCGAGGTGACCCCCTCCCGCAATCGGACCGGGTGCTCACCGGACTCGCGCAGCATGACCGCCGAGCCGTACAGCGTCTCGACGATGAGCTCCTCGGCCAGCGAGCGGGGCAGGCCGAGCAGGATGCCGGCGTCGATCATCGCCTCGACCAGGAAGAAGAAGTAGGCCGGCCCGCTGCCGGACAGCGCCGTGACCGCGTCGAGCTGGGACTCCGGAACCTGCACCACCCGGCCGACCGCCGACAGCAGCTGAACCGCCTCGGCCATGTGCGCCGGTCCGGCATGCGCGCCGGGGCTGGCCGCCGTCATCGCCTGGTCGACCAGAGCCGGCGTGTTGGGCATGCAGCGCACCACGGCTGGGCCGCTGGGCAGCGCCTCCTCGATCCGGGTCGTGGTCACCCCGGCCGCGACCGAGACGATGAGGTGCTCCGGGGTGACCAGGTCACGTAGCTCGGCCAGCAGCGCGTCGATGTCCTGCGGCTTGACCGCGACCAGGATGGTGCGGGCGAACTCAACTGCCTCCGGGATCGACAGCACCCGAATGCCATAGCGCTCGATCAGCTCCCGCCCGCGTTCGGGGTAGTGCTCCACCACCACCACGTCGGACGGCTGCCGGGTGCCCCGCAGCAGGCCCGAGAGCATCGCTTCGCCGATCTTGCCGCCACCGATGATGGCCAGTCCGCTACTTGTCATGGACTGATTCTTGCGCGGCCGGCCTGGCCTGGAAACTTCTGCGTCCGGTTGCGGCCCAGCTGTCCACCGGATCGGCCGGCCGGCGCCCTCAGCCGATCGCGTCCAGGCGGCGGAGGATGACGCCTTCGCGCAACGCCCACGGGCACAAGGCGAACTCGGCCACGTCCAGCGCCTGCATCGCTTGCTCGGCCACTACCGCCCCGGCCAGGGTCTGATGGGCCCGCCCGGTCGAGACCCCGTCGAGCTCGGCCAGATCGGCGGCCGCGATCCTGGAGATGAAGCCGATCACCTGGCGCAACCCGTTGACCTGCAGGCTGCGCGGAACCCGCGGGCCGGCACTCGAGGGCGCGGCCCCGGCCAGCCGGGCCAGGGTCCGAAACGTCTTGCTGCTGGCCACCACGCGATCCGGTGGGCCGCCGGCGAGCAGCTTGCGGGCCGGCTTGGCCAGCTCGTCGGCCACGTACGAGCGCAGCTTCTCCAGCCCGGCCCGGGTCGGCGGGTCGCCGTCCAGACGCTCCCGGGTCAGCCGGCCGGCCCCGAGCGGGATCGACAGCGCCACCTCGGGCAGCTCGTCGTTGCCGACGGCCAGCTCGAGCGAGCCACCGCCGATGTCCAGGCACAGCAGCCGACCGGCGCTCCAGCCGAACCAGCGGCGCACGGCCAGGAAGGTGAGCCGGGCCTCGTCCTCACCGGACAGCACCGCCAGCTCGACCCCGGCCTCCTCCCGGACCCGGGTCAGGACCTCGGCCGAGTTGGCGGCATCCCGGACCGCCGAGGTGGCGAAGGCCAGCAACTCGTCGCACTCGAGCTCGTCGGCCTGCCGCCGTGCGCCGAGCGTCGCGCCGACCAGGGCATCGGCGCCCTCGATTGCCAGGTTGCCGTGTTTGTCGATGTGTTCGGCCAACCGGAGCACGCTCTTGCGCGACAGCTGCGGGCTCGGCTGCGCGCCGCGGTGGGCGTCGACGACCAGCAGGTGCACGGTGTTCGAACCGACGTCCAGCACTCCCAGGCGCATGCCGCCACGCTACCGAAGCGGCATCGGTACAGTTCTGCCCGTGGCGAACCCTCCGCGCGAACTGCCCGTGATCCAGCCCCGGGACCGGGAGGTCGGACTCGATTTCACCCGGGAATGGATCGAGTTCATCGACCCGGCCAACCCCGAACACCACATCCGGGCCGACCTGACCTGGCTGTGCTCGCGCTGGACCTGCATCTTCGGCCGCGGCTGCCACGGGGTCGAACCCGGCCGGGCCAGTGACGGCTGCTGCACCCACGGGGCGTTCTTCTCCGACAAGGCCGACGAGAAGCGAACCCGCAAGTACGCCAAGCAGCTGACCCCGGAGACCTGGCAGTACTACAAGGTCGGGCAGAAGAAGGGCATTACCGAGAAGGACTCGGTCGGCGATGACGAGAACCGGCTGCGAACCCGCCGGGTCGACGGCGCCTGCCTGTTCCTCAACCGTCCCGGCTTCGCCGGCGGCGAGGGCTGCGCCCTGCACGCGCTGGCCCTGCGCACCGGCCTGCACCCGCTCGACACCAAGCCCGAGGTGTGCTGGCAACTGCCGGTGCGGCGGGAGCAGGAATGGGTCAAGCGGCCCGACGAGAGCCAGATCCTGGTGTCGACCGTCACCGAGTTCGACCGCCGGGGCTGGGGCGAGGGCGGTCACGATCTGAACTGGTACTGCACCTCGTCGCCGGAGGCCCATGTCGGCACCGAGCCGATGTATCGCAGTTACGGCCCCGAGCTGGCCGCGCTGATCGGGCAGGCCGCCTACGCCGAGCTGGCCCGGCTGTGCGAGCAGAAGCTGGCCCAGGGCATGATCGCGCCGCACCCGGCAACCGTCGTGGCGATGGCCCAGCAGCTGATCGACGACGGTTCGGCCAGCGCGGCCCAGCCCGGCGGGGCCGAACCGGCGCACCGGCTCGACTAGCCGGTCAGCCCTCGTACTTGTAGCCCAATCCCCTTACCGTGACCAGGTATTTGGGGTTGCTCGGATCCGGCTCGAGTTTGGCCCGAAGCCGCTTGATGTGCACGTCCAGGGTCTTGGTGTCACCGACGTAGTCGGCGCCCCAGACCCGGTCGATGAGCTGACCGCGAGTCAACACCCGGCCGGTGTTGCGCAGCAGGAGTTCCAGCAGGTCGAACTCTTTCAGCGGCAGCGAGACCGGCTCGCCGTTGACTGCCACCGTGTGCCGCTCGACGTCCATCCGGACCGGACCCGACTCCAGGGTGGCGGTGACCAGGTCTTCGGGCTCGCTCCCGCGCCGCATCACGGCCCGGATCCGGGCCACCAGTTCCCGGTGCGAGAACGGCTTGGTGACGTAGTCGTCGGCTCCGAGTTCGAGCCCGACCACCTTGTCCACCTCGGAGTCGCGCGCGGTCAGGATGATGATCGGCACCTGCGACTTCTGCCGAAGGCTGCGGCAGACCTCGGTCCCGGGGAGTCCGGGCAGCATCAGGTCGAGCAGCACGATGTCGGCGCCGTTCCGGTCGAAGGACCCGAGGGCGTCCGGGCCGCTGGCCGCCACCGAGACCTCGAACCCCTCCCGGCGCAGCATGAACGACAGCGGGTCGGAAATGGACTCCTCGTCCTCGACCACCAGTACCCGAGTCACGGGCTTTCCCTTTCTACGGTTGGGTGAAGCAAGAGAGCCGGCACGTTCAGACGCTCAATTCGACGCCGGGCTCGGTCGGGGCCAGTCGCCGGCCGGCCAGCGGCAGCCGGACGGTGAAGGTCGAACCGGAGCCGATCACGCTCCACACCGACACGCTGCCGCCGTGGTTGGTGGCGATGTGCTTGACGATGGCCAGCCCGAGGCCGGTGCCGCCGGTAGCCCGGGACCGGGCCGGGTCCACCCGGTAGAACCGCTCGAAGACCCGGTTGAGGTCGCCCTCGGCGATGCCGATGCCCTGATCGGTGACGGCAATCGTCACCCAGGCCCGGCCGTCGGGGTCGGCTTCGACCCGGCTGGTCAGGCTGATCCGGGTGTGCGGCGGGCTGTAGGCGATCGCGTTGTCGACGAGGTTTCCGACCGCGGTGATCAGCTGGGTGTCGTTGCCGCGGACCAGCAGGCCCGGTTCCGGCCGGGCCACCACGGTGATCGAGGCCTGCTCGGCCAGAAGCCGGCTGCGGTCGAGCGCCCCGGCCAGCACGCTCTCGACCAGCACCTCGTCCTCACCGGGCAACGGCTCGGCGCCCTGCAACCGGGAGAGCTCGATCAACTCCTGCACGAGCCGGCCCAACCGGCTGCCCTCGTGCTGCATCCGGGCCGCGAAGTGCTGCACCGCGTCCGGGTCGTCGGCCGCCTCCTGGATCGCCTCGGCCAGCAGGGTCAACGCGCCGACCGGCGTCTTCAGCTCGTGCGAGACGTTGGCGACGAAGTCGCGCCGGACCAGTTCCAGCCGCCGGGATTCGGTCATGTCGAAGAACCACAGCAGCACCTGCTCGACCCGACCCGGCCCGCCCAGCGGCACGGCCCGCACCGAGAAGGTCTGGAACTCGACCCCGAGCCCGGTGCTGGCCACGTCGAGGGTCACCTGGTCTGGACGCCCGGCGTCGGTCACCCGCCGGACCAGCTCGGACAGTGCCGGGACCGCCAGCCGATCGGCCTCGACGACCTGCAGGCGCTGCGCGGCCCGGTTGGCGAAGATCGCGATCTCGTCCCGGTCCACCACCACGACCCCGAGATCGAGCGCGCCGAGCACGCGCTGGGAGAAGGCCGGTGACGGCCGGCTCGATCCGTCGGCCCCGGTCGAGCCGGTGGCAGCGACCGCTTGCCGGCGGACGTAAGCGGCCGCGACGAAGGCCGAGACGGCGGCGCCGAGCAGGGCCGCCATGGCCGCGACGAGAACGCTCACGAGCCGATGGTACGGGGGCGAACCGGGTCGTCCAGCGCCACGACCGCCCGGGAATCCGTCGTCAAACTGGTCGTCATCGGCTGTTCATCTGCCCGCTGGTCGGCATTCATCGCACCCGCCCCGGCCGCACATTTCAACCTCTAGTCTGTTCTCATGCGCGACCTTTACCACGACGAGCTCGATGACATCGGCAATTCGCTGGTGGCGATGACCCACCTGGCCGGCACCGCGATGGAACGGGCGACCAACGCCTTGCTCGACGGCGATCTGCGCGGGGCCGAACGGGTGGTCAGCGACGACACCGCGATCGACGCGCTGCGAGCCGACCTGGAGGCGCGGACGTTCCTGCTGCTCTCGCTGCAGCAGCCGGTTGCCACCGACCTGCGGGTGCTGGTGACCACTCTGCACCTGGTCGCGGACCTGGAGCGGATGGGCGATCTCGCACTGCACGTGGCCAAGGTGGCGCGGATGCGTTACCCGGACATCGCGGTGCCGCCGGAACTGCGCGATGTCATCGCCCAGATGGGTCAGGTGGCGTTGTCCCTGGTCGAGAAGGTGGCCGAGGTGATCAAGGGCCGCGATGTCGAGCTGGCCCAGGACATCGAGGCCGAGGACGACTCGATGGACGCGCTGCACCGCAAGCTGTTCACCCAGCTGCTGGCGGACAACTGGACTCACGGCACCGAGGCGGCGATCGACATGACGCTGCTCGGGCGCTACTACGAGCGCTACGCCGACCACGCGGTCGCGGTCGCGCGCCGGATTGTGTTCATCGCCACTGGCGAGATGCCGGCCGGCTCGGCCCGGCCGCAGCAGCCGCCGGCTGGCGCCCTCGGTTAAGGCCGCGCCGGCCTTACTTCTTGCCCTGGTTGGCCACTTCTTCGATCGCGATCCGGGCTGCCTCGGGGTCCAGGTACTCGGCCGGCTTGACCGGCAACATGGTCCGCTCGTCGAGCTCGTAGCGCAGCGGGATGCCGGTCGGCACGTTGAGCGAGACCACCGCTTCGTCCGACAGCCCGTCGAGGTGCTTGATCAGGGCCCGCAGCGAGTTGCCGTGGGCGGCCACCAGCACGACGCCGTTGCGCAGATCCGGCACGATCTGGTCGTAGAAGTAGGGCATCATCCGGACCACGACGTCGGCCAGGCATTCGGTCCGCGGGATCGCGTCGAGCAGGTTGGCGTAGCGGGGATCGCCGACCTGGCTGAACTGGTCCTCGTCGGCCAACCGGGGCGGCGGAACGTCGTAGGACCGCCGCCAGAGCATGAACTGCTCGTCGCCGAATTCGGCCCGCACGGCGGCCTTGTCCTTGCCCTGCAGCGCGCCGTAGTGGCGCTCGTTGAGCCGCCAACTCCGCTTGACCGGGATCCAGTGCCGGTTCGCGGCGTGCAGCGCGAGCTCGGCGGTCCGGATCGCCCGACGCAGCACCGAGGTGTGCACCACGGCCGGCAGCAGGTCGTGCTCGACCAGCAGCTCGCCGCCGCGGCGGGCCTGCTGCTCACCGGTCGCGGTCAGGTCGACGTCGACCCAACCGGTGAACAGGTTCTTCAGGTTCCAGTCGCTCTCGCCATGACGGAGCAGGACCAGCGTCTTGGTGGTGGCAGTCACGCCGTCAATCCTGCACCAAGGACCTATCTGAGCTCGATCCAGGTGGCGGTCGCGACCCCGAGGACGCGGCCGTCGGCGCCGTAACCGGTGGATCGGGTGAACGCCTTACGCCCGTCCCAGCCGTCACATTGGGCCACCACGACACAGCGCTCGCCGACCGCCGGCACCTGCCGGACCTCAGCGGTCATCCGGCCCAGCACCGCCTTGCGACCGACCAGCCCGATCGACCAGCCGCCGGCGCAGTCCAGCGCGGCCCAGGTCAGCGCCGCGTCGTCGGGGTGATCGGCCCTGCGGACGAACGGGGTGGCCAGGTAGTCCCCCTGCCCCGGCCGCACCGGACCGGCGTGGCAGTGCAGGCCGTCGGGTCGCTCGGTACCGCAGCCGAAGCAGGTCGGGAACGGATGCTCGGCCAGTCCCTCGAACCGCGTCGCCGCGTCGGCCGCGGTGGCGAAGTCGACCGCCGGCACCGGCTCGATCGTCAGCCGGGCCGGCTCGGCCAGGGCCACGACCTCGCCGTCGTGTTGCAGGGCCAGTCCCGGCTCGAGGACGACCACGGACAGGGGTTGGTCCAGCGGCGGCGGCCGGCGCAGCGTCACCGTGACCACGTCGGCCCCGGGCAGCAGGGCGGCCAGCCGGCCCGCGGCGATGCCGCCGTTGGCCGAGTTCGGCGGTCCGTTCAGGCGGGCCGGGATGACCAGCTCAGGCATCGGTTGCCCCTCGTTTGACGAAATCCTCGAAGGCGGCGAGGTTGGCCAGGGACTCCCCGCGACTCTCCCGCCAGGCCCACTCCCGGCGGATGGAGGCGCCGAAACCGAGCTCGAGGAGGGTGTTGAACGCCGAGTCCGCATAGTCCAGCACCGCGCCGAGCAGCCGGTCGACCACCTCTTCGGTCACCGCCGCCAGCGGCAACCGGCCGGAGAGGTAGATGTCGCCGGCATCATCGATCGCCCACGCCACGGCGAACATCCGCGGGTTGTGGGCCAGCAGCCAGCGGTGAACCTCGGCCGCGTTCTCCTCCGGCCGGCGCATCACGAACGCCTCGACCGACAGGGCCTGATCTCGAACCGTCAGCCAGCACGAGGTCTTCAGCCGTCGCTGGCCCGGCAACTGGACGATGAAGCTTCCCGCGCCCGGTTCCTCGAACTCGACTCCGGCCTCGGTCAGCGCCCGCCGGATCACCTCGCGGTGCTCGGTCACGGCAACCCCTACTGGGCCCGGGCCAGCGCGCGGGCCTCGGCCAGCGCGTCGCGATACCCGGCCAGCAACCCGTCGGCGGTGTGCCGCCAGGAGAAGTTCTCGGCGTGCGGCCGCGCCCGCCGGGCCAGCTCCCGCCGCCGCCCTGGCTCCAACAGCAGGCCGCGCAGGGCCGCGGCCCAGTCCGGCGTGTGGTGCCCGGGAATGAGCAACCCGGTGCGCCCGTGCTGCACCGCCGTCGGCAGGCCACCGACCGCGGCCGCGACCACCGGCGTGCCGCAGGCCTGCGACTCCAACGCGACCAGGCCGAAGGACTCGTTGTGGCTCGGGACCACGGTCAGGTCGGCAGCCCGGAAGTACTCGGCCAGCCGCAACCGGTCGGCCGGCGGGTAGAAGCGCACCCGGTCGGCAATTCCCAGCTCAGCCGCCAGTTCGGTGTAGGCGGCCGGGCGGGTCAGCCCGCTGCCGGACGGCGCGCCGACCACGAGCACCTGCAGCCGCTCGGCCAGGTCCGGGTCGGCTCGGACCAGCTCGGCGGCGGCCCGCAGCAGCACGTCCGGGGCTTTGAGCGGCTGCAGCCGCCCGACGAACAGCAGCACCAGCGCATCCGGGCGGAGTCCGAGCGCGGAGCGAACCTGAGCCTGGTCGCCGGGACAGAACGTGGCCAGATCGACTCCCGGAGCCACGGTCAGCACCTTGGCCGGGTCGGCGTCGTACCACCGTCGCAACTGCTCGGCTTCGAGCTCGGTGTTGGCGATCAGGCGGTCAGCCTCGGCCACCACCTGCTGCTCCCCCACCAAGCGCGCCAGCGGTTCCGGCGCGTCGTCGCGGGCCAGCGCGGCGTTCTTGGCCTTGGCCAAGGTGTGGGCAGTGTGTACCAGCGGCACGCCCCAGCGGTCTCGGGCCAGGTACCCGACCTGCCCGGACAGCCAGTAGTGCGAGTGCACCAGGTCGTACCAACCGGGCTCGTGCTGGGCCTCGGTCCGCAGCACCGCCGCGGTGAAGGCGCACAGCTGGGCCGGCAGGTCGTGCTTGGACAGGCCCTCGTAGGGACCGGCTGTCACGTGCCGGACCAGCACGCCGGGCTCGACCTCGACCGCCCGCGGCTGGTCCGAGGACACCGCCCGGGTGAAGATCTCGACCGCGACGCCGCTGTCGGCCAGCCGCCGTGCGGTTTCCAGCACGTAGACGTTCATGCCGCCGGCGTCACCGGCGCCCGGCTGTTCCAGCGGCGAGGTGTGCAGGCTGATGGTGGCGATGCGGCGGGGTAACGATCCGTGCCGGCAGAGCTGGCCGTCTCGCACGTGTCCTCCGTCGGGCGCGATGGTGTCCGGTAGCTCCCTCCACTATGCCGCAGATCGGCCGGTCGGCAGAATCGGGTGTATGACGGCATCACGTGGGATTGCAGTAGTGACCGGGGCATCGAGCGGCATCGGGGCGGCGACGGCACGGCGGCTGGCCGCCGACGGGTTCGAGGTCTGGGCCGCAGCGCGCCGGCTGGACCGGCTGGTCGAGCTGGCCGGGTCGAGCGCTGGCATCACCGCGATCGAGCTCGACGTCACCGATGCCGAGTCGGTCGACCGGATCGCCGCCCAGGCCGCTCGCGCCGCCGGCGGGATCAGCCTGCTGGTCAACAACGCCGGCGGGGCGATCGGGCTGGACTCGGTGGCCGACGGGGATCCGGCGGAATGGTTGCAGATGTACCAGACCAACGTGCTGGGTGCGCTGCGGATGACCCAGGCCCTGCTGCCCGCGCTGGAGGCCGGCGACGGCGGGCAGGTCATCCTGACCGGTTCCATCGCCGGTTACGGCGTCTATCCCGGCGGCGCCGGCTACTCGGCGGCCAAGCACGCCGCTCGGGCGATGATGGAGACCCTTCGACTGGAGCTGGTGCACAAGCCGATCCGGGTTTCGGAGGTCGCGCCGGGCATGGTCGCCACCGAGGAGTTCTCGCTGGTTCGCTTCCACGGCGACGCCGAGCGCGCGGCCAAGGTCTATGCGGGTGTGGCCGAGCCGCTGGTCGCCGACGATGTGGCCGATGCCATCTCCTTCGTGGCCACCCGGCCCCGACACGTGAACATCGACCTGCTGGTGGTCAAGCCCCGGGCGCAAGCCGCGTCCCACCTGGTCGACCGCACCCAGAGCTTGCTGCTCCGGCCGCCGGGACCGAGGCTCAGGCGACCGACAGCTGCACCTGATTGCGGCCGGCCTGCTTGGCCGCGTACAGCGCGGAGTCAGCCGCATGCAGCAGGGTCTCGGTGTCGGTGCCGTGCTGCGGGAAGCAGGCCACCCCGATCGAGCAGGACATCCCGGTCAGGGCCGGCTCGCCGTCGAACCGGGATTGCACCGCCAGCGCAGCGACCCGGTGGCGGATTCGTTCGGCCACCATCAACGCCGCCAGCTCGTCCACTTCGGACAGCACCGCGACGAACTCCTCGCCGCCGAAGCGACCGATCGAGTCGTAGCCGCGCAGCTCCTCGGCCAGCGCGTCGGCCACTGCCTTCAGCACGGCGTCACCGGCCAGGTGACCGTGACTGTCGTTGATCAGCTTGAAGTTGTCCATGTCGACGATGAGCAGCGCGGCCCCGTAACTTTCCCGCTCGGCCCGGACCAGTTCGATGTTGGCGACCTCGTACCAGGTGGCGGCGTTGAGCAGGCCGGTCTTGGCGTCGGTGGTCGCAGCGATCTCCAGCTGCCGGGTGAGCACGCTGCGCTGCAGCACGAACATCGGCGGCACCACCAGCAGCGCCAGCAGCGGCTGTTGCAGCAGGGCGAGCCCGGTCAGACCGCCCAGGCACAGGGTGGCGAACTCCAGCCACACATCATCCCAGCCCGGCAGCACCTCACGCAGCCGCTCCGGCCGCACGGCCAGGTAGATCGCCGTGTGCAGCAGGCCGGCGTTGACGAGCAGGTAGGCCGCCAGCGCCAGGCTGATCGCGAGGATCGCGGCCACCGTCTCGGGCCAGCCGGCCAGCCGATCGCTGACCAGGGCCTGCACCCCGTGACCGGTGTAAGCGGCGGCAATGATCGCCGCGGCCGCGTAGGCCATCCGGTATGCGCGGTAGCCGGTGCTCCGGTGGTGACGCAGCCAGGAATTGGCCACGACCACGATGGCCAGCGGCGCCAGCAGACCGAGCGGCAGCACGACCGCGCCGGCAAAGGTCCAGACCGAGGTCATGTCGACGTGGCTGCTGGCGGCGAGCCGGGACCGCAGTCTCGACACCCGGATCGCCAGCTCCTCGAAGCCGAGGGCCAGGCCGAGGACCAGCAACAGTCGGGCCAGCTCGGCGACGGTAAAGCGCTGTCCGGCCAGCGTGCCGATCGCAGCCAACGCCACCAGCAGCTCGACGGCGAGCAAGCATCGGCGAACCGGCGCAGGGACGCTCCACAGCTCCCACGAACGGATTCGAGAGGCGAGGTTCGGGTACTCGCGGCGGCGCGGTCGGGACAATGTAAAGACTCCTCGGTGCACCCAGAACGCTAGTGGATCGCCGGCCGCTTTGTCACCGGGTCGCAGGGCCGGATTGATTGGTCCCGGCTTACGGGAATCCCACAGGTTGGCGCGGATTATCAGGGGTTACACCACCCTTCTCACTGCCGATCCCCCGAAACTCGCTGGCTCGGAGAAAGGAATATCCGTCGTGCCGCCGCACCCCCGCCGGCTACCACCCACTGGCCGGTCGGAGTAGCCGCTCGGTGGCCCGCTCGGTGTGCCGCTCGTTGTCCGGGTCGCGGCTTCTATAGCTGACGTGAAGCCAGGATCCACCGCGACGGCTTGATAGTTCGGGACTGCGACCGGAGTCCAGCCCAGACCCGTCGTTCGATGAGGAGCGACCGCGTTAGGACCTGATACGTGCGCCTTGGGACGGGCGAGCAGCCCCGATTGTCCAGTGCTCAGAAAATATGCAGCGAATCGCGGTCGACGATCCGACTAAAGCTGGCGCCGGTTGGCTAAAACCGTCTAGGTAAACTCCGCCGGTCACATGTCGATCACTTAATGTAACGAAGCCGATCACTGCCAGTGGCTAGAAAGGAGCGGTCAGTCGTGAAGAACTTCATCTGGAAGTAACAAGGTGCTTATCGCCGCTTCCGAAATTGCCGTCTGTGAAGCGCGCGTTGAGAATTTGTGTATCGAATCGAGTATCTATTCACGCGGGACGTTCGGACGCCGCCCGGATCGAGCCAGGCCCTCGCGCGCGTCTGGCCCGGACCGGGTTACGCCCGGTGCCGGGGGCCCGAGGCGTTGACCGGACGGGCCAGCTCGCGGGTCCGGGCCCGCCATTCGCCCGGCTTGCGGGTGGCCCGTAGCCAGCCCACGGTCAGCACGCCCGCGATCGCCGCTCCGGCCAGGCCGGACAGGCTTACCGCCCAGCCGACGCCGAGGCTGGACGCGATCCATCCGCCGGCCAGCACGCCCAGCCCCTGGACGGCGAGCATGCCGGAGGACGCGATGCCGACCGCCTGGCCGCGCTGGGTGTCCGGCACCTCCCGGACGAACTCGGTGACCACCTGGACCTGGTAGCTGAAGAACAGGCCGGCAGCGGCCCAGAGCAGCAGCGAGACCGCCAGGTTGGGCAGGGCGGCACAGAAGATGAGCGGCACGCCGGAGGCCATGCCGAGCGGGCCCATCCAGTAGGAGCGTTTGGCCGCCGGCACCCAGCGCACGAACAGATAGGTGCCCACGGCGGTCCCGGCCGGCATCGCGGCCATCAGCAACCCCACCGCGGTCGCGCCGGAACTGATCTTCAAGGCATACGGGGCCGCGACCCCCTCGGGCACGATGTAGATACCGCAGAGCCAGGCCAGCCCGACCAGGGTGGTCAGCTTGCCGCTGGTGAAGATCGTCCGGAAGCCGCCGAGCACGGTGGCCAGCCCGAACCCTTCCGCCGGTTGCTCGACGTCCTCACCCGCTTCGCCGGCGGCGCTGGCCCGGGCCGAGGGCCGGTGATCGAGGCCGAACTGGATCAGCAGCACCGACAGCACGAAGGTTGCCGCGTCGAACAGCAGGCCCTGCCGGGCCCCGATCAGGGCGATCGCCACGCCCCCGCCGGCGAAGCCGGCCAACTGCGCGATCTGGTAGGTGATGGTGCGCAAGCCGGTACCGACGACGAACAGGTCGCCGTCCAAGATCGAGGGCATCATCGCCGACTCGGCCGCGGTGAACGGCGCCTCGCAGAAGACCGCCAGAACCAGCAGCGTGAACACGATCCACATCGGCAGCCACGGCACTGCCATCGCCGCGAACAACCCGGCGCGGATGGCGGCGCTGGCGGTCATCACCTCCCGCCGGGGCAGGTGGTCGGCCAGGCCGCCGAGCAGCGCGCCGCCGAGCAGTGCCGGCAGGAAGGTCAAGGAATAGGTGAGCGCGGTCAGCAGGGCCGAATGGGTGCGTTCGAACACCAGCACCGAGAGCGCGACGCGACCCATCTGGTCCCCGACCGAGGACTGGGCGTCGGCCAGCCACAGGACCCGGAACTCGCGAACGCGCAGCGCATCGACGAAGGTCGTGCGCCGGGCCGCCTGCTCGCTGATGGCTACACCTTCCATCCGATGAGAGTCAGTCCGATCTGAGCCGCACCATGGTCGGTGCTGCCCTGGGCCAGTCAAAACCTTTGTGGCACCGGTCGGAAGACAGGGGCAGGCCGGACCGGAGCGCGCCGCGTGCGCGCCAGTCACCGGTGGTGGCGGGGGCTGCCTTTCGACGGGGAACCGAAAAGTTTCTCCGGACAATAGCGCAAGGACTAATCACGTTCGACCGATGTGGACAAACTCCGGACGAAGCGTCCGTCAAGGGACGACCGGTACGGATCGCCTTGGCCGTCGACACCGGCCAACTGGCAGGATCGATCGCTGTGCCGCTGCCGCCGTCCGATCGGAGAATCCGATGACCGGCAAACCTCGGTTGGCCGCCGGCCGGGCGCGCGCGCTCGGGCTGCCGACCCGCGGCACCACCAATCCGAACCGGCTCCGCTGGCTCGACAACTGGCTGGCCATGACCCAGGCCGCCCGGTTGCACGAGGAATCGCAGCCGCTGGTGATCGACCTCGGCTACGGCGACAGCCCGGTCACCGCCGTGGAACTGTTCACCCGGTTGCGGCGGGTGCATCCCGGGGTGCAGGTGCTCGGCCTCGAGCTGGATCCCGAGCGGGTCGCACTGGCCCGGCCGGCGAGCCGGCCCGGGCTGAGCTTCGCCCAGGGTGGCTTCGAGCTGGCCGGCCGCCGGCCGGTGCTGGTGCGGGCGGCCAACGTGCTGCGGCAGTATCCCGAGCCGGATGCGGTCCCGGCCTGGCGCCGGATGCAGGATCAGCTCGCGCCGGGCGGCCTGATCGTCGAGGGCACCTGCGACGAGCTCGGCCGGCGGGGCAGCTGGGTTCTGCTGGACGCCGAGGCTCCCCGCAGCCTGACCCTGTACTGCAAGCCGGGCAGCATCGAGCGGCCATCGGACATCGCCGATCGACTGGTCAAGGCACTCATCCACCGCAATGTCGCGGGGGAACCGGTGCACGCGTTGCTGCAGGCGATGGATGCCGCCTGGGACCGGCACGCCCCGCTGGCCGCATTCGGACACCGGCAGCGCTGGCAGGCCATGTGCCGCGACCTGGCCGCCGGCTGGCCGGTGCTGACCTTGTCCGGCCGGCACCGCCTCGGCGAGCTGACGGTGCCCTGGGCCGCGGTCGCGCCCAGCGCCTGAGCGCTCAGGGCAGCCGGTATTGCTGCCGTAGCAGGGCATCATGGGCCCGGTCGGGTAGCAGGCGCTTGGCGGCGACCAAGGCCTTGGCCATCGGACTGATCAGGTAGCGGGGCTTGGGCCGGTCTGCGGTGGCGGCCTTGACGATGGTGTACGCGACCTGATCCGCACTGATCGAGAGCCGGGCCAGGGCGCCGGTGTAGGCCCGCTCGAAGGAGTCGGCAACGGCTTGCTTGTACCGGTCGTACGGATCCTCGCCGGTGTCTGTGGTGCCGGCCTGGTGCTGCATGGCCTGCTCCGACCACGGCGTGCGCACGATCCCGGGCTCGATGAGCGAGACGTCGATACCGAACGGGCGGACTTCCAGCCGCAGCGCGTCGCTGATGGCCTCGACCGCGTACTTGCTGGCGTGGTAGAAGCCGCCACCGGGCAGCGTGGTGCGCCCACCCATCGAGGACACGTTGACGATCCGCCCGGATCGGCGCACGCGCATTCCCGGGAGCACGAGCTGGCACAGCCGGGTCAGCCCGAAGACATTGGTCTCGAACTGCTGGCGGACCGCAGCCAGCGGCACCTGCTCGATCGGGCCGTACTGGCCGTAGCCGGCGTTGTTCACCAGCACGTCGAGCGGGCCGGCTTCGACAACCGTGCGCACGGCATCGACCATGGACTGTTCGTCCTCGACATCTAGCCGGAGCGTCCGGCAGCCGATGGCCGCCAACGGAGCCAGGGATTCCGGCCGGCGAGCCGTGGCGTAGACGGTCAGGCCGGCCTCGACCAGCCGGCGGGCCGCGGCCTGGCCGATTCCGGAGGAACACCCGGTGATGAGCGCGGTCGTCATGGTGTCAGTGTCACCCAGCCCGGGCCCGATGGTGGGTCCGGGTCCGGGCTGAGGTCCAGCGGATCAGCTCTCAACCCGGCCGGGTTGCCGCCGATAGGGCGCTGTGACCCGACCCGAGGGTTTACCGAAAGAAGTCACCGTGAGTGCGACCCCCTCGGACGAAGCGGCCCGGCTCCGGGCCCTGCGTCCGTACTGCACGCCGGACGCCGCGGCCGAACCGGCCTTCGACGACCTGGCCCAACTGGCGGCCCAGGTATGCGATGCCCCGATCGCCCTGATCAGCCTGGTCGACGCCGACCGGCTGTGGTTCAAGGCCAAGGTCGGCCTCGACCGCTGCGAGCCCGGCCGTGACGTCTCCTTCTGCGCGCACGCGCTGGCCGGCCAGGAACTGCTGGAAGTCCCCGACGCCCGGCTCGACCCTCGCTTCGCCGACAACCCCATGGTCGTCGGCGCGCCCTACCTGCGCTTCTACGCCGGCGCTCCGTTGCGAACAAGTGACGGCCAGACCCTGGGAACCCTGTGCGTTCTCGACACCCGGCCCCGGACGCTGACGAGCCGGGAACGGGATTCGCTGCTCAGGCTGGCCGGCCAGGTCATGGATCAGCTCGCGCTGCGCCGGCGGGCCGAGCAGCTGGCCGAGACCGAGCTGCTGCTGACCGCCGTCGCCCGGGTGGTGGCCGACATCCAGAACGGCTCCGATGCCCGCCAGACCATCGTCGAGGCGGTGGCCGCGCTGGGACATGCCGCGTTCGTCTCGCTGGTCGAACCGGCCGGGGGTCAGTTGGTGGTGACGGCCAGCAATACCGCATCCCTGGTCGGGGTCGGCGTGCCCAGCAGCGGGCAGACGCTGGTCGGACAGGTCCAGGACAGCGGCACCGCGATCTTCGTCGATGACCCGGCCCGCCACCCGTTGATCTCGATCGAGACGTTGCAGCTGACCAAGGCCGAATCCATCTTCTACGTACCGGTGCAGGGGGCCGAGGTCACGCTCGGCGTGCTGCTGGTGGCCTGGCGGGAGCGGATCGGCCTCGACGACCAGCGGGCGCGCGCGGTCACGTTGCTGGCCGACCAGGCCGGGGTCGCGCTGCGGCAGGCCGCGCTGGTGGCCGAGCTGGAGCGGCTGGCGCTGACCGACCCGCTGACGGGCCTGCCGAACCGGCGCAGCTGGGACCAGTTGCTGACCCTGCAGCTGTCACTGGCTCGGCGCTCCGACGCCCCGCTGACGATTGCGCTGGCCGACCTCGATCACTTCAAGCGGTTCAACGACACCCTGGGCCACCCGGCCGGTGACGCCCTGCTGCGGGCCTTCGCCGATGCCGCCCGCGACGCGGTCCGGTCCGAGGATCTGGTCGCGCGCTGGGGTGGGGAGGAATTCGCGTTCGCGTTGCCCAACTGCCCGCCCGGCGAGGCCTACCGGGTGCTGGAGCGGGTGCGATCGGCTGTGCCGCTGCTGCAGACCTGCTCGATCGGGTACGCGGTGTGGGACGGCCAGGAGTCGGCCGAGCAGTTGCTGCGCCGAGCCGACCTGGCCTTGTACGAGGTCAAGCAGAGCGGGCGCAACCGGGTCGCCGCCGCCTGAACCCCTGTCAGCTCTTCAGGCCGTGTTCACTGGGCCTGGCGAGCCTTCAGCTCTTCAGGCCGAGGTGGCGGAGCAAGTTGGCCGAGAAGCGCTCCCCGGCCCCGGCCATCGTCAGCCCCATCACTCGCTCCACCGCCGGCGCCGACAACCGCGGCAGCGGCAGGTCCACCGAGACCCGTAGCTCGACCTCGAGCCGGGTGCCGTGCTCGGCGGTGCTGAGCCGGTACCACCCCTCCACTCCGGATGCTTCCTTGCGCCCGGTCGGGGCCTGATGGGTGAAATCGATCCGGGTCGTCGGCGTGAAGCGCATCTGCTCGGTGAACACCGGCGCGACGCCGACCCCGAGGGCGGTGATCCGGATCAGGTGCCAGGTCCAGCGGTCGCCATCGACGTCGATGCGGGTCAGCAGCGGCGTCAGCCGCACCAGCAGCTCCGGGTCGGTCAGCGCCTGCCAGATCCGGTCACGGTCGGCGGCCACCACGGCCCCGGACCGGTTGGTTGCCGTGAAGATCGCCATCACAGATCAGTGTGACAGCCATTGCCCGGCATGGACAAAGCGTCGACCGCTGCGGCATCGTGTTTACATCCGTGGTGGTTTTGTATGAGGTCGCGGGCCGGTCGGGCGCGCCGGACGGAGGCAGCGAGATGGCAGCACCTGACGACTACGACGTGCTGGTGATCGGGTCCGGCTTCGGCGGCAGCGTGACCGCCCTCCGGCTGACCGAGAAGGGCTACCGGGTCGGGGTCCTCGAGGCCGGGCAGCGTTTCGGCGAGCACAACACCCCGAAGACCTCGTGGGACATTCGAAACTTCCTGTGGGCACCGAAGCTCGGCTGCTACGGGCTGCAGCGGATCCACCTGCTGCAGAACGTCGTGATCCTGGCCGGGGCCGGCGTCGGCGGCGGTTCGTTGAACTACGCCAACACCCTCTACGAACCGCCGGAGCCGTTCTTCACCGACCCCCAGTGGGCCGAGATCACCGACTGGCGCAGCGAGCTGGCCCCGTTCTACGACCAGGCCAAGCGCATGCTCGGCGTGGTGGTCAACCCGAGCATGACACCGGCCGACGTGCAGATGCAGCGGCTGGCCGAGCAGTTCGGCCGGGGCCAGACGTTTCACCGCACCCCGGTCGGAGTGTTCTTCGGTCGGGAGGGCCGGACCGAGCCGGGGGTCACGGTCGCCGACCCGTTCTTCGGCGGGGTCGGACCCGAGCGCACCGGCTGCATCGAATGCGGCTCGTGCATGTCGGGCTGCCGGTTCGGGGCCAAGAACACCCTCAGCACGAACTACCTGGGGCTGGCCGAACGGGGCGGAGCCGAGGTACATCCGCTGACCACCGCGGTCGACGTGCAGCCCCGGCGCGGCGGTGGCTACCGGGTGAGCACCGTGGCCACCAACGGCCGATTGCGCCGGCGTCGGCGCGAATTCACCGCGCAGCACGTGGTGTTCGCTGCCGGCACCTACAACACCCAGCGATTGCTGCACCAGCTCAAGGCCGGGCATCTGCCCGGCATCTCGGATCGGCTCGGCGAGCTGACCCGGACCAACTCCGAATCGCTGCTGGGCGCGGTCAGTCGCGACCGCCAGGCCGACTTCACCCGCGGGGTGGCGATCACCTCGTCCTGGCATCCCGACGAGAACACCCATATCGAACCGTGTCGCTACGGCAAGGGCAGTAACGCCATGGGCTTGCTGACCACCGCCCTGACCGATGGCGGCACACCCCGGCAGCGACTGCGCCAGTGGTGGCAGACAGCTCGGAGCAATCCCGGCCTGCTGTTCAAGACGATCATCCCGTACCACTGGTCAGAGCGCGTCATCATCCTGCTGGTCATGCAGTCGCTGAACAACTCGATCACCGTGTTCCGCAGCCGGAACCGTTTCGGCCGGGCGAGGCTGCGGTCCCGGCAGGGCATCGGCGAGCCCAACCCGTCCTGGATTCCGGTGGCCAACCAGGCGACCCGGCAGCTGGCCGACAACATCGGCGGGGTGCCCGGCGGGACCTGGGGCGACCTGTTCAACGTGCCGATGACCGCGCACTTCATCGGCGGCTGCCCGATCGGCCGCGACGCCCGCAGCGGTGTCATCGATCCCTACCACCGCTTGTTCGGCTACCCCGGCCTGCACGTGGTCGACGGCTCGACGCTGTCGGCCAACCTGGGTGTCAACCCGGCACTGACCATCACCGCGCAGGCCGAGCGGGCCATGGCCCTGTGGCCCAACAAGGACGAGGTTGATCAGCGGCCCCCGCTCGGCGCGGCCTACCTCCGGCTCGATCCGGTGGCGCCGAGCCGTCCGCTGGTGCCGGCTGACGCACCGGGCGGCTTACGACTCACTCCGGTGCCAGCGCGCGCGACCCGCTGAGCCGATCCACCGCTCAGCCCGCCCACAACGCACTGATCTCGCGGGCCAGCTCGACTGCGACATCGCCGTTGCGGTGCTGGCCACCGCTGACCAGCGGCTGGCCGTCGACGATGACGGTGTCGATGTCGGCGGCGCCCGCAACCAGCACCGCCTGGGCCGGGTCGACCCCGGCCGTGCGCACGGTGTCGAGCCGGAGTGCGGTCAGGTCGGCCCGCTGTCCCGCCGCCAGCTCGCCGGCGTCAGCCCAGCCAAGGCTGTGGTGCCCGGCCACGGTCAGCTGCCGAACCAATTCGGCCGGCCGGAAGACCCCACGCCGTAACGACGCCAGCCGCTCGTCCTGCTCCAGCGCCTGGGCCTCGGCCAGCAGATCGATCACTGCGTTCTGATCCGTGCCGAGGGTGATCGCCGCGCCGGCATCGGCCAGGGCCCGGGCCGGTCCGAGGCCGTCGGCCAGGTCCCGCTCGGTGCTCGGGCAGAAGCTGATGTTGGTCCGGCCGGACCCGAGCCGGCCGAGGTCGCTCGGGGTCAGGTGAGTGGCGTGGACCGCGGTGTGGAGCGGGCCTCCGAAGCCGTGCCGGGACAGCAGTTCGGTCGGGGTGCAGCCGAAGCGGGCCAGCGTGGCCTCGTTCTCGGCCGGCTGCTCGGACAGGTGCACGTGCAGCGGTCGGCCCGGGAAGGCGCCGATGACCTGAGCCAGCGCTGCCTCGGGTACCGCGCGGACCGAGTGCACCGCTGCGCCGATCCGGGCCCGGTCGGTTGGTTGCAGGCTCGACACCCGGTCGGCCCACTCGAGCGCACCGGCGTCGGCGAACCGCTGCTGCACGGCGTCCAGCGGGCGGTAGCCGTCGGCGTCCAGGCCACCGGCCAGGTAGCAGGTGTCGAGCAGGGTTATCCGGATACCGGCCTCGACCGCCGCGGCCAGCAGCGCCTGGCCGAACGCGTTGGCCTCACCGTAGGGACGTCCGCCCGGCGCGTGGTGCAGGTAATGGAACTCACCGACCACGCTGATCCCGGCCAGCGCCATCTCGGCGTAGACCGCCCGGGCCAGCCGGAAGTAGCGGTCCGGGTCGAGAGCACCGGCGAGCCGGTACATGCCCTCGCGCCAGGTCCAGAAGGTGCCGCCGCCGGCGTGCGTGCGGCCCCGCAGCGCGCGGTGGAAGGCATGGGAGTGGGTGTTGGCCAGCCCGGGCAGTACCAGCCCGGGCAGCACCCGATCCCCGGCCTCCGGATCGCGGCCGGCGTTGACGTCGAGCCAGCGGCCGTCGCCCTCGACCAACCGCACCCGTTCGGCGACGCTGTCGTTCAGCCAGGCGAAGCGCGCCCAATAGCCGGTCATCCGGCCAGCTCGCGGACGACCTCGGTCAGCGCCCTGACCCCGGCCAGGCAGTCGTCGCGCTCGGCGTGTTCGGCCGGGGAGTGCGAGATGCCGGTCGGGTTGCGCACGAACAGCATCGCGGTCTCGATACCGGCGTTGGCCAGGATGCCGGCATCGTGCCCGGCCCCGGTGGCCAGCCTCGGCGCGGCCGGCAGCACCGACTGCAACCGGTCGATCAGCGCGACGGCGAACGGGGTCTGTTCGGTCCAGGACTCCGGCTCCAGCCCGAAGCCGGCACTCAGTTCGGCCACCACGGCTCGGACCGCGGCCGGGTCGGCGGCTCGCGCGTCGAGCCAGGCCGTGACCGCGGACGGGATGGCGTTGACGCCGTTGGGCTGGACCACGACCTTGCCGACGGTGGCGACGGCGTGGTGCCCCTCGGCCGCCGCCCGGGTCGCGAGCAGCAGCCGGGCCAGATCGAGCATCGGATCCTGCCGGTCGGCCAGTCGAGTGGTGCCGGCGTGATTGGCCTGCCCGGCCAGCTCGATCCGCCACCGGCCGTGCGGCCAGATCGCGGTGCCGATCGCCACCGGCTGGTCGAGGTCGATCAGGCCGCGACCCTGCTCGACGTGCAACTCGACGAAACACCCGATGCGGTCGAGCATCTCCGGATCAGGACCGAAGTGCTCCGGGTCGCGGCCGACGCGGCGCAGCGCCTCGGCCATGCTCCGTCCGGCCCCGTCGGTCAGCCCGCGAGCACGGTCACCGGCCAGGGCTCCGGTCAGGATCCGGCTGCCCGCACAAGCAATTCCGAACCGGGCCCCTTCCTCGTCACCGAAGTTGACCACCGCTACCGGGCGCTGCGGCGACCAGCCCTCGGCCTGCAGCGCTTCGATCACCGCCAAGGCCGAGACCACGCCGAGCGGTCCGTCGAAGGCTCCCCCGTCGGGCACCGAATCGAGATGACTGCCGATCACCACCGCGTCACCGCGTCCCGGTGCCCCCCACCAGGCCCACTGGTTGCCGGCTAGATCCTCGGTCAGGTCCAAGCCGCGCCGGCCGGCCTCAGCGGCGAACCACTCCCGCAACTGCAGGTCCTCGCCGGTCCAGGCCAAGCGGTGGTAGCCCCCGGTCTTCGGGTTGCGACCGATCGGCGCCAGCTCTGACCACATCCGGTCGAAGGATGCGGTCACCGGGCTAGCTCAGCCCGGCGCTGGACAGCCAGGCCTGCGCCACCTTGTCCGGATCCTGCTTGTTCAGCTGCACCTTCTCGTTCAGCTGGACCAGATCATCGGTGGTGAGCTTGGCCGAGACCGCGTCCAGGATCTGCTTGACGTTGTCCGAGGCCTTGCTCGAGTTGATCAGCGGCACCACGTTCTGGGCGGTGTAGAGGTTCTTCGGGTCATCCAGCACCACCCAGCCGTTCTTGGCGATCAGCGGGTCGGTCGTGAAGATGTCACCGACGCTGATCTGGCCGTTCTTCAAGGCGTTCTCGGTCAGCGGGCCACCGGCGTCGAGCTTGCGGAAGGTCTTGAACTTGATGTTGTACAGCTTCTCCAGCCCCGGCACACCATCGGTACGGGTGGCGAATTCCGGCGGCGCGCCGAGGGTCAGCTTGCTACCGACCGCCGCCAGATCGGCGATCGAGTGCAGGTTGTACTTTTCCGAGGTCGCCTTGGTAACCACCATCGCGTCCTTGTCCTCGGCCTGGGACTGGTTCAGCACGGTCAGCGGCGACGGCACCGCCTTCTGCAAAGCGCTGTAGACATCGTCGGAACTGACCGCGGTCGCCGTCTTGTCGAAGTACTGCAGCAGCACGCCGCTGTATTCCGGGATCAGGTCGATCGAGCCGTCCTTCAGCGCCGGGATGTAGGTTTCCCGGCTGCCGATGTTCAGCTTGGTCGAGACCTTGACGCCCTTCGCCTTCAACGCATCGGCGTAGATGTCGGCCAGCACGACGTTCTCCTGGAAGTTGGCCGAACCGACCACGATGGTGTCGCTGGCGGCCTTGCCGGTCGGGGCGGCACTGTTGCCGCTGACCGTCGGGTTGGAACTGCTACCGCAGGCGGCGAGCAGGGACAGGCTGGCCCCGATGGCGACCGCCGTGAGCGCTCGTACGCTTCGCATACATATCTCCTAGGTTGTTTGGGTTTCGACCCTAGTGGCATCAAGCGGCGGCTTCGGCCGCCCGGGGAGTGGGCTCGGTCTCAGGAACGACTCGGCGCCGGGAGAACCGGCCGCTGACGCCGCGCGGCACGGCGTAGCGCTGGACGCCGGCCAGCACCAGGTCGATGAGCAAGGCCAGCGCCGCCACCAGCACCGCCGCCGAGGCCATTTGCGCGTAGTCGTGCGAAGCCAGCCCGTCGAGCAGGGTTCGACCGAAGCCGCCCAAGCCGATGTAGGCCGTGACTATTGCGGTGGCGATTACCTGCAGAAAGGCGCTGCGGACGCCGGAGAACATGAGCGGGAGTGCGTTCGGCAGCTCGACCTGCCACAGCAGCTGACCGCCGCGCATCCCCATCCCCCGGGCCGCGTCCTTGACCGCTGGGTCGACGTTGTCGACGCCGGCGTAGGTGTTGGTCAGCATCGAAGGAATGGCCAGCAGGATCAGCACGATCTCGCTCGGGATGAAGAACGCCGCGGTCCCGGTGCCATGGATGTGCGGACCGATCAGGATGTAGAAGAAGGTCAACAAGCCCACCGTCGGCAAGGCTCGAAATGAATTGGCTATCGCCACAACCACGAACCCGCCGCGTCCGGTGTGCCCGATCAGGGCGCCGAGCGGGATGGCGATCAACGCCGCGACCGCCAGCGCGAACAGCGAGTACTGCAGGTGCTCAGCCAGCCGGTGCGGGATCCCGTCGGGACCGCTCCAGTGGCTGGAGTCGGACAGCCAGTGCGCTACGTCGGAGACGATCATGCCGGCTGCACCGCCCGCCGCCACGGCGTCAGCGCCCGGATCAGGAGCTGGATCACCACGTCGAAAACCAGCGCCAGCAACACGATCAGCACGATGCCGAGCAGGATCGGGGTCTGGTAGAAGTCCTGGAAGCCGTTGGTGAACAGCTTGCCGAGCTCCGGGACGCCGATCAGTGCCGCCACCGAGACCAGGCTGACGTTGGACACCGCGGCGACCCGCAAGCCGGCGCCGATCACCGGCACGGCGATCGGCAGTTCCACCTTGAGCAACCGACCGAAACCGCGATAACCCATGGCGATGGCGGCCTGGTTGACATCGCCGGGCACCTCGGCCAGGCCGTCGGCGACCACCCGGACCAGCAGGGCCACGGTGTAGACCGTGAGGGCCACGATCACGTTGTTGGGGTCGAGGATCTGGGTCTTGAGCAACCCGGGTAGCAGCACGAACAGGGCCAGCGACGGGATGGTGTAGAGCAGGCCGGCGATGCTGACGATCGGCGGGTAGCTCCAGCGGTAGCGGTTGGCCAGCCAACCCAGCGGCAGCGAGATGATCAGCCCCAGCACCAGCGGTATCGCCGAGAGCCGGGCGTGCCAACCCAGCCAGTTCAGCACCTCGGTTCGGTGGTCGAAGAAGTAGCTGATCACGCCCGGACTCCACCGCCGACCGGAGCACTGGTCGGCCGATCACGCTGGGACTCGATCAGGGCCAGCACATCGGTTGCGGTGGTGGTACCGATCAGCCCCCCGTCGGCGTCGACCACCACGCCCCGACCGGTGGGCGAGGACAGGCACGCGTCCAAGGCCGACCGCAACGACCCGCCCTCGGTGGCCAGGGTGCCACCCCGGTGCAGGAGCTCGTCACTGATTTTGGTACCGGGCTTGACGCCACGGGCGTTGAGCCAGCCCTGGGGCTGGCGCTCGGCGTCGACCACCAGCAGCCAGCCCGCGGGATCACCGGTGCCGCGGAAGGGCTGCCCGAGCGCGACGGTCTCCTCGGCCCGGGTCGGGATGTGCTCGGCCGGCTCGAACTGCAGCGCCCGGTAGCCCCGGTCGCGGCCCACGAAGCCGGCCACGAACGCGTCGGCCGGACGGCTGAGCAGCTCGCCCGGGCTGGCCAGTTGGGCCAGGTGACCGCCGGTCCGCAAGACCGCCACCTGGTCACCGAGCTTGATCGCCTCGTCGATGTCGTGAGTCACGAACACGATGGTCTTGCCCAGTTCGGCCTGCAACCGCAGGAATTCGTCCTGCAACTGATCGCGCACGACCGGATCGACGGCGCTGAACGGCTCGTCCATCAGCATCACCGGCGGGTCCGCGGCCAGCGCTCGGGCCACCCCCACTCGCTGCTGCTGGCCGCCGGAAAGCTGGGCCGGGTAACGCTTGGCGAAGTGCTGGGGCAAGCCGACGCGCTCCATCAACTCCGACGCCCGGGCCCGGGCCTTCTTCCGGTCCCAGCCGAGCAGGTACGGGACGGTGGCGATGTTGTCGACGATGGTGCGGTGCGGGAACAGCCCGGCGTGCTGGATGACGTAGCCGATCTGGCGCCGCAACTCGAAGTCCTTGAGCGTGCTCGTGTCGGCGCCGTCGAGCCAGATCGTGCCCGAGGTGGGCTCGATCATCCGGTTGATCATGCGCAGCGAGGTGGTCTTGCCACAGCCGGACGGCCCCACCAGGACCGTGGTCTTACCCGAGGGCGCCACCAGGCTGAGGGAGTCGACCGCGACGGTTCCATCCGGGTAGTGCTTGGACACCGATTCAAAGCGGATCACGAGCAGGTCTCTTTCCCACTAGTCGGGGCGACGTTGCCCCGAGGCGTACGGACGGGCCTTGCTAGTCCCTCTATCGATCGTGCCAACCTGGTCCGACATTGTTTCACCGTGACTGCCGCCGGACCGAGGCGTCGCTGCCTGTCTCGAACACCGCCGGGTGGGCTGGGATTCCCGATCCCGCGGACGCGACGGGGTCCGGATCTGCCCTAGGTACCGGCCGATTGCCCACCGCTCGGGCCGGCCCAAGATCGCTTTCGTCCGAGTCCGGCGTGGGAAACGCCGCTAGCCGCCCGGTACCGATACCGTCATCAAATCGTTACTTATCCCGTCGAAAGAGGTGGTCATGGAGCTCGACGGTCAGCGGCTCACCACCGCCGAGGTGGCGGCCGCCGCGGGCACCGCCGTCGCGGTCACGGTCACTTCCGAGGCGCGGCAGCGGGTGGCCCGCTCCCATGAGCAGGCCACCCTGGCCGGCCGGACCCGTCCGGTCTACGGCCTGACCACCGGCGTCGGGGCCAACCGCGAGGTGAGCGTGCCGCCCGACCTCGCGCATGCCCAGGCGTTGCTGCGCAGTCATGCCACCACCGCCGGTCCGGCTCGCACCCCCGAGCGGGTCCGGGCGATGCTGCTGATCCGGCTGAACCAGCTGTGCGCCGGCGGCGCCGGGGTCCGGCCCGAGATCGTCGATGCCCTGGCCGAACTGATCAACGCCGATGCGCTACCGACCGTGCGCGAGTTCGTGGGAATCGGCACCGCCGAGCTGTCCGCGCTGGCCGCGACCGCGCTGTGCATCCAGGAGCGCGCCGGCGGGACGCTGCAGTTCGGGCCGCACGACGCCCTGCCGTTCATCTCCTCCAACGCGGCCGCCCTGTCCGATGCCGCCCTGGCCTGGCAGTCGATCCGGGACAGCGCCCACGGCGCGCTGGTGGTGGCCGCGCTCAGCTTTGCCGCCGTTCGGGGCAATGCCGAGGCCTACGCCCCGCCGGTCGAGCTGGCCACGCCGATGCCTGGGGCCCAGGCCAGCGCCCGGGCGATGCGAGCCCTGGTCGGCACCCCCGTTCCGGCGCGGATCCAGGACCCGTACGGTTTGCGGGCGCTGCCCCAGGCCCACGGCATCCTGCTCGACGCGCTGGTTTCGCTGGCCGACGTGGTGACCGCCTTCGTCAACGCCCCGTCGGAGAATCCCTCGGTCCTGTCGGATGGTTCGGTGGCCCATCACGGCGGCTTCCACGCCGGCTACCTGGCCTTGGCCGCCGACACGGTGGCGGTGGCCGCGATCCAGTCGGCTCAGCTCGGGCTCAATCGGCTCACCTATGTCAGCGAGCCCAACCACACCGGCCTGGAGCCGTTCCTGGGCGACGGCAGCCCGGGGGCTTCCGGGGTGATGGTCGTCGAGTACGTGGCCGCGGCCGCCCTCGGCGATCTCCGGGCCGCCGCGGTGCCGGCCAGCACCCAGAGCACCACGCTCTCGCGCGGGGTCGAGGACACCGCCAGCTTCGCGTCCCTGGCCGCGCGCAAGCTACTGACGGCGGCCGAGCGGTACCGGCTGCTGGTGGCCTGCGAGCTGGTGGCCGCCCTGCGTGCGGTGCGGATGAGCCATCCGGTGCTGACCGAACGGCAGCAGGCGGCCGTGATCCGATGCGCCGCTCTGGCGGCCACGCTCGCCGATCGGGACCTGACCGGGGACATCGAAGCGGCGGCCGAACTGGTGCCGGCGCTCGGAGATCTCGCCCCGCTGGACTAGCGGCCCCAACCCGATCTGGCGCGGCAAACCCGGCCGGGAGACGATAGCAGCATGACCTCGACTGCACGCACCGTCCGCGCGCCCCGTGGCACCGAGCTGACCGCGGCCGGCTGGCCGACCGAAGCCCCGATGCGGATGCTGATGAACAACCTCGACCCGGAGGTGGCCGAGCATCCGGAGGAGCTCGTCGTCTACGGCGGCACCGGCAAGGCGGCCCGGGACTGGCCCAGCTACGAGGCGATCGTGCGCACCCTGCAGGGCCTCAAGCTCGACGAGACGCTGCTGGTGCAGTCCGGCCGCCCGGTCGGCGTCATGCAGACCCACGAGTGGGCCCCGCGCGTGCTCATCGCCAACTCCAACCTGGTGCCGGACTGGGCCAACTGGGAGGAGTTCCGCCGGCTGGAGAAGCTCGGCCTGACCATGTACGGCCAGATGACCGCCGGTTCCTGGATCTACATCGGTACCCAGGGCATCCTGCAGGGCACCTACGAGACGTTCGCCGCGGTTGCGGCCAAGCGGTTCAACGGCAGCCTGGCCGGCACCATCACGCTGACCGCCGGCCTCGGTGGCATGGGTGGCGCCCAGCCACTGGCGGTGACCATGAACGACGGCGTGGCTATCTGCATCGAGTGCGACCCGAGCCGGATCACCCGCCGGATCGAGCACCGCTACCTCGACGTCCAGGCCGACTCGATGCAGCACGCCCTGCAGCTGGCGACCGAGGCCCGGGATGCCCGCAAACCCCTCTCGATCGGGCTGTTGGGAAACGCTGCCTCGCTGGTACCGCAGTTCCTGGCCAACGGAGCCCCGATCGACATCGTCACCGACCAGACCTCGGCCCACGATCCGCTGGCCTACCTGCCGATCGGCGTCGACTTCGATGACATGAAGGAGTACGCCGCGGCCAAGCCGGAGGAGTTCACCGGCCGGGCCCGGGCCTCGATGGCCCGCCATGTCGAGGCGATGGTCGGCTTCCAGGATGCCGGGGCCGAGGTGTTCGACTACGGCAACTCGATCCGCGGCGAAGCGCAACTGGCCGGTCTGAGCAGGGCATTCGACTTCCCCGGCTTCGTCCCGGCCTACATCCGCCCGCTGTTCTGCGAAGGCAAGGGCCCGTTCCGGTGGGCCGCCCTGTCCGGGGATCCGAAGGACATCGCCCGTACTGACAGGGCGATTCTCGAGCTGTTCCCGGAGAACGAGTCGCTGCGGCGCTGGATCACCATGGCCCAGGAACGGGTGCACTTCCAGGGTTTGCCGGCCCGGATCTGCTGGCTCGGATACGGCGAGCGGGACAAGGCCGGGTTGGAGTTCAACCAGCTGGTGGCCAGCGGCGAGCTCAGCGCCCCGATCGTGATCGGTCGCGATCACCTCGATTGCGGCTCGGTCGCCTCGCCGTACCGGGAGACCGAGGCGATGGCCGACGGCTCGGATGCCATCGCCGATTGGCCGCTGCTGAACGCGATGGTCAACGTGGCCAGCGGGGCGTCGTGGGTGTCGATCCACCACGGCGGCGGAGTCGGAATGGGCCGGTCGATCCACGCCGGCCAGGTCAGCGTCGCCGACGGGACCGACCTGGCGGCGCAGAAACTCGAGCGGGTACTGACCAACGATCCCGGCATGGGCGTGATCCGCCATGTGGATGCCGGCTATTCGCGGGCCGAGGAGGTGGCCGACGCGCGGTCGGTCCGGGTCCCGATGCGGGAGGGCTGAACCCGAAATGCAACTGGCCACCACCGCCGAGGGAAATGCCCTGCTGGCCTCCGATCCGTTGGCGTTGTTGACCGGGATGCTGCTCGATCAGCAGATCCCCATGGAGAAGGCCTTCACCTCGCCATCGGTGCTGGCCGAGCGGATGGGTACGGCTCGGCTGGACGCGCACGCGATGGCCGGATGCGATCCCGAGCAGTTCGAGGGCTACTTCCGGCAGGTGCCGGCGTTGCACCGGTTCCCGGCGGCGATGGCCAAGCGGGTGCAGGAACTGGCCCGGACGCTGGTCGAGTCCTACGACGCAGATGCCACCCGGCTCTGGGACGGCGTCGACGACGGCGCTGGGCTGGTCCGGCGAATCGCCGCCTTGCCTGGCTTCGGCGATCAGAAGGCCCGGATCTTCGTCGCCCTGCTGGGCAAGCAGTACGGGGTCCAGCCGCACGGTTGGCGCGAGGCGGCCGGCTCCTACGGCGATGCGGGTTCGTTCCGGTCGGCGGCCGACGTCGTCGACGCCGATTCCCTGGCGAAGGTAAGGGCGTTCAAGAAGGAACAGAAGGCCGCGGCCAAGGCCGCGAAGTGAGCTAGCCCTGGCGTCGGTGGGTGGGCTCAGCGGGTGACTGCTTGCAGCCCGAGGCTGGTGCCGGTCACGGTCAGCCACAGGGCCAGTCCCAGCAGCAGGGGTCGGGATCCGGTGCTCCGCAAGGATCGGATGTCGGTTGACAGCCCGATCGCGGCCAGGGCCACCGCGATGCACAGACCAGCCAGCTGCCGGACCGGGTCCTGGATCGCCGCGGGGACCAGCCCGGCCGAGTTCAAGCCGACCATGAGCAGGAAGCCGACCAGGAACCACGGCACCAGCGAGACCGCGGACCGCAGCCGTCCACCGGTCTCGACCGAGTCAGGCTGCCGCCGGCGGGTGACCGCCCCCAGGGCCAGCACGATCGGGATGATCATCAGGGTCCGAACCAGCTTGACCACCACGGCGTGCTGGGCCGCCACCCGCCCGTAGCTGGTGGCGGCCGCCACCACAGATGAGGTGTCGTTGACCGCGGTGCCGGCGAACAAGCCGAACTGGGCTTGGCTCAGGCCCAGCGCATGACCGAGCGGCGGGAAGCAGATCACCGCGATCACGTTGAACAGGAAGATGGTCGAGATAGCGTAGGCGACATCGGCACTCTTGGCCCGGATCGCCGGACTCACAGCGGCGATCGCCGAGGCCCCGCAGATCGCAGTGCCGACCCCGATCAGCGTTCGCAGGTCAGTGTTGATGCCCAACCAACGGCCGAGCAGCCACGCCACGATCAGGCACGTGGCCAGCGTCCCCACCATGACCGGCAGGGACGACGCGCCGACCGAGGCAACCTCCCGCAGCGACAGTTGCGCGCCGAGCAGCACCACCGACAGTTGCAGGACTCGGCCCCGAGCGAAGCCCAGGCCGGGGGCGAGGGCGCCGCCGTGGCGCTGCATCAGCCCGGACAGCAGCGCGCCCGCGACCACGGCCACAACCGGTGCGCCCAGCGTCGGCCAGGCCCGGCCGACCAGCGTCGCCAGCAGGCCGATCGCTACCGCAGCCGCCAGCCCAGCCGACCAGGCGAGTCGGCGGCGGCCCGGAGCGGGTCGGGCTTCGGCCTGTGGATCGCTCACCTCGGTCACCAGTCCAGGATCAACCGGCCAGCCTCCCCGCAGCGGGCAAATCTGACTGTCAGCTCATAGCCTCAGCCTATGGGTCGCGTCGCTCGGCACCGGCGCTACTTCGCGCGACCTCGATCAACGCCCGCTGGGCCGAACTGGGTCGGGTGCCCCGCCACACCGCGTGCAATCTTCGGTGCGGCGCGAAGCCGGCCACGCTGACCTCGGCCAACTCGCGACGGGCGAGGTCGGCCGCCGCGGCCCGGGCGCTGACCACGCCGACCCCGCCGCCGGCCCGCGCGGTGGCCAGGATGGTCGCCGTGGACCCGAGTTCGACCACCTGCGGCAACTCCGGCACCCGACCCATGGCCTCACCCAGTGCGGCCAGGAAGGTTTCCCGGGTGCCGGAGCCGGCTTCGCGCAGCAGCAACGGCTGATCGAGCAGGTCCAGCGGCCGCAGCGGCCGTCGCGCCCGGGCCGCCGGCCACGACGGTGCGGCCACCAGCATCAAGCGGTCGGACCCTACGGCGGCAACCGACAGCTCCGGCGGTGGAGTGGGCATCTCGACGAATCCGAGGTCGGCCTGGCCGGCCAGCACCCGGCGGCACACCTCGGCGCTGTTGGCCACCTGCAGGGTGATCCGCAGCTGCGGCTCGCTCCGGCGCAGGGTGATCAGCCAGTCGGGCAGCAGGTATTCGGCCACGGTCAGGCTGGCCGCGACCCGCAACTGAGCGGCCCGGGTCCGCTTGAGGGCCTGCAGGTTGTCACCGAGCCGCCGCGCGCTGTCGACCACGGTGGTGGCCCAGGCCGCGAAGGCGTCTCCGGCCGGGGTGAGCGTGGTGCCGGCCGGGCTGCGCTCCAGCAGCGACAGGCCGACCTGCCGCTCCAGCCGAGCCAGCCGGGCGCTGGCGCTGGGCTGGCTGATCCCGTGGGCCGCGGCCGCCTTGCCCACGCTGCCGAGTTCGGCCACGCTCAGCAGCAGATCGAGCGTGACCAGCTCCGGCATCCAGGCAGGTAACGGCACCCGCCCATCATGCCGCTCGATGCCGTGGCATTCGGTTCAGCCGCGCAAGATCGCGGCGATCCGTTCAGCACACTCGACGACCGTCGTCGCGGTGGTGTCGACCTCCAGGTCGTAGTGCACGCCCGCATGCACCAGCGGGGACTGAGACACCGCCATGCCGGCGACCCGATCGGGGCGAGCCCGCTCCCGAGCCGCCGCCACCGTCGGGTCACACCGCACGCCGATCCAGCACACCTGCAGACCGACCAGCCGCTCGGCCAGGCGGGCCTGGGACGCCGCGCCGGACAGGAAGACATCGTCGATGATCAAGCGCAACCCGGCCCGCACCATTGCCGCCAGCCCGGTCAACCAGGCCGCTTCCAGGGCACGGAACTCAGCCCCGACCGAGACCTCGCCCCGCTCGCCGAAGGAGATTGCGGCCCGGCCGGACGGCCGCGGCGGCAGCGCGGCGATCAGCTCGTCCACCCCGAAGTGGCACCACACGTCGGGCAGAATCCGTTGCAGTTGCAGCGCGATCGAGGTCTTGCCGGAACTCGAGGCGCCGTTGAGGACGATGACCGAGGCCGGGCCATGGGACTGCACCGGAAGATTCCACCACGACCGGGCAACAGTTCGACTCGCTAGGTTGTGAACTAGGGACGAGACCCGACCCAAAAAGATCGACAACTGAATGGAGCGCACTGTGCAGACCCGGAGCACGGCCTTTCGCGTGCTGACCGCCCTGACCCTGCCCACCTTGATTCTCCTCACCGCTGGTTGCAGCAGTTCCCACCACGCCACCGCCGGCGCCGGGCCGTCGACCCCAAGCACGCCCGGTCCGGCCACCAGTTCCAGCCCGACCTCGACCGTGACCACCTCACCGCCGCCCGGTGCCAGCTCGAGCTCGCCCGCTACCTCGTCCGGTTCGGCCGCCGGCCCGGTGGCCTGCGCCGAGAGCCAGCTCCGGGCCAGCATCGATCCCCGCCACATCCCGGGCAACGACGTCAAGGGGACCGATGGCCGCATCCAGCACGCGGTGCTGGTCGACTTCGCGAACACCTCGGCTACGACGTGCACTCTCTACGGCTACCCGGGAGCGGCCATCGTCGATGCCAGTGGGCACCAGTTGCAGCAGGCCAAGCGGACCTTGCGCGGGCCGCTCGGCGGGCTGCCGCCTGGGACCTCCGGCCTGCCTACGGTGACGCTGGCGCCGCGCGGCTATGCCGCGGCCTTCGTGGAGGGCGAGGACCAGCGCGAGATCGGCGCGGCCCAAGCCGGCTGCGATGCCCCGAAGTACCCGCGCATCCTGATCACGCCCCCCAACACCAAGGTGCCGGTGCCGTTCACCGTCGGCTGGCCGAAGTGCTACTCGTTCCAGGTGCACCCGGTACGAGCGGTTTCGGCCCCGAGCTGAGGAACGTGGTCGGGGTGCGGTCCAGCTCCGCTTGCTGGGCCACTGACGCCCCGGCCGAGCCTGGATCGAGCAACAACCGCACGTGCACCGTCAGCAGATCGGCGCCGAGCAGCCGCACGTTCATCGCATTGAGCGCTCGAAGCGGATGCCAGCGGATCACCCGACGTTGGCGGGCCAGTGGGTCGTCGTCGGGCAGCACAGTGGCGATGCCGTCGACCCACCGGTAGCGCAACCCGATCCGCAGCCGCACCCGGACCCGAGGGTCGTGACTGAGGTTGCGGACGTAGCCGGCCCTGTAGCCGTGCTCGGCGATGATCCAGAAGTCCTGGCCGCGGCGGCCGTTTCCGACCGGCACCCGGCGCGGCCGGCCGGAGCGCCGGCCGCGAGTCTCCAGGATGGCCAGGCCCAGGGGGTTCAGCCCTATCGCGTACAGGAGCCGAACGACGGGATTGACAACCCAGCGTTGGAATCCTCGCACCAGCCGCACCTTGACCCCGCGGCTCCGAACGGTCAGCCCGAACAGTAGGAGGTAGACCGCCGTCTGCGCGACCGGCACCGCGAGGCTGGAGCAAGGATTGAGCGCGAACAAACCCCAGGCCAGGGCCAACGCGGCGGCCGTGCCCATCACCAGCCCTCTCGGCGGCCTAATACGTTCGTATTGGAATCTCATACGACTGTATGATGCCAGGCATGACCGATCCGTCAAGATCTTTACCGAGGCGGGCCGCGCTCACCGAAGCCCTGCTGGGCATCGTGGTCGAGCGGGGCCTCGATCAGGTGAGCGTGCGCGAGGTGGCGGCCGCGGCCGGCGTCTCGATCGGCACGGTGCAGCACTACTTCCCGACCAAGGACGCGATGCTGTCCGCGGCATACCACGAGGTCCTGTCGCGACTGAGATCGCGCCTGCGGGCGGTGCCGCTCGGCGCCGACACCCGCGGCAACCTCGCTGCGGTACTGACCGAACTGCTGCCGCTCGACCGCCGCCGGATCGCCGAATGCCGGGTACACCTGGCTTTCGCGGCCCGCGCCGCGATCAGCCCGGAGCTCGCCGAGATCCAGCGGGCGGCCCTGGTCGAACTGCACGCCGCGGTCACCGATGCCTTCGCCCTGGCCTGGGACGGTCGAGTCGCCCGTGCGGCCTGCGCGCTGGCCGCGCAAGCCGCGATCGCCGGCGCCGACGGCCTCGCGCTGCATGCGGTGAGCTCAGCTGGCTGGCTGTCCGGGCGCAGGCAGCGGGCGGTGCTCGATACCCTGCTCGACGGGTTGCTGTCGGTCGGTTCGGCCCACGACATCGGCTGACGCGCGAGAATGCAGGCGTGCAACCCTACCCGGATCGCGAGGCGGCCGGCCGGGCCTTGGCCGGGCCGTTGGCCCGGTTCCGCGATCGCCCGGACGCGCTCGTGCTCGGGCTGCCCCGCGGCGGCGTTCCGGTCGCCGCGGCCCTAGCCGGGAGCCTGCGGCTGGACTGGGACGTGCTGCTGGTCCGCAAGCTGACCGTACCCGGCCTGCCGGAGCTCGCCATGGGGGCCGTGGCGCTGCTCGACGGCCGGCTCATCGTCTATCAGAACCCGCTGGTGAGAAAGCGCCATCCGGTCCCGTCCGCCGACTTCGAGCAGGAGCTGAAACGACAGGAGCGGGTACTGCGCGAGCGCGACGCCGACTACCGCCGCTACCGAACTCCCCGGCCGGTCGTCGGCCGGCTCGCGCTGATCGTGGACGACGGGCTGGCCACCGGCTCGACCATGCAGGCGGCGGTCCGGGCCCTGCCCGGGCCGGCCCGGATCGTGGTCGTGGCGCCGATCGGTTCCCCCCAGGCTTGCCGCGAACTCGCCGCGACCGGCGTCGCGGTGTCGTGCCCGTGGCAGCCGGGCAACTTCAGCTCGGTCAGCCAGGGGTATCTCGACTTCGCTCAGCTCGATGACCGTACGGTGCACCGTATCCTGGCCCGGTGACGACGACGGGGTTGGTCAACATCGGGCTGCTGGCGACCCAGGACGCCGAGCTCGGCGAAATCCCGGACGCGGCCGTGGTGCTGGCTGACGAGCACATCGCCTGGGTCGGACCGAGTCGCCAGGTACCCGCCACCGATGAGCAGCACGACGTCGGAGGTCGCTGCGTGTTGCCCGGCTTCGTGGATTCGCATGCCCACCTGGTCTTCGCCGGCGACCGCGCGGCCGAGTTCGCGGCCCGGATGGCCGGACAGCCTTATGCGGCCGGGGGAATCCGGACGACGGTCGAAGCGACCCGGCACGCCTCGGATGAACAACTGCGGGCCAACCTGACCCGGCTGCGCCAGGAGTTGCTGGCGGCCGGCGTTACCACCTTCGAATGCAAGTCCGGTTACGGTCTGGACGTGCCCACCGAGCAGCGCTCGGTCCGGCTGGCGGCCGAGCAGACGGCCGAGGTGACCTTTCTCGGCGCGCACGTGGTGCCGGCCGGAGTCCCGCGCGAGGACTACGTCGGCCTGGTCTGCACGGACATGCTGGCCGCCTGCGCGCCGCATGCCCGCTGGATCGATGTGTTCTGCGAACAGGGCGCATTCGACATCGACGAGGCCCGAACCATCCTGCACGCCGGCCGGGGCGCCGGGCTGCAGCCCCGGCTGCACGCCAACCAGTTGACCGCCGGCGGAGCGGTCCGGCTCGGCGTCGAACTCGGGGCAGCCAGCGTCGACCACTGCACGCACCTGAGCCCGGCCGACATCGAGGCGCTGGCCGGGTCCGAGACCGTGGCCACGCTGCTGCCCCTGGTCGAGTTCTCGACCCGATCTCCCTACCCGCCCGGGCGGACGCTGATCGATGCCGGCGCCACCGTCGCGCTCGCCACCGACTGCAACCCCGGCTCCGGCTACTCGACGTCGATGCCATTGGCCATCGCCCTGGCGGTGCGCGAGATGCAGCTGACCCCGGCTGAGGCGGTACAGGCCGCCACCGTGGGCGGGGCTCGCGCCCTTCGCCGTGACGACATCGGGCGGATCACCGTCGGCGCCCGCGCCGACCTGGTGGTGCTGGATGCACCTTCCTACGTGCACCTGGCCTACCGGCCAGGGGTGCCGCTGATCCACCAGGTCTGGCTCGGCAGCCGTACGGTCACTGGAACTGCTTGGTGATCTCCTCCACCTGCCGCACCAGGTCCAGGTCGTAGGCGACACCCGGCACGTACAGGATGAGGTAGTCAGCACCGGCCTCCAGGGCGGCCGAGATCCGGGCGCTGATCAGCTCGGCCGAACCGATGACCGTCTGCTCGGCAAACCGCTCCCAGGCCACCCCGCCCCGCGCCCGCTCGGTCGCCCGCTGCGGATCTTCGTTGCCCGAGAGCGGAAACACGTTGAGGCTGGTGGACTTGATGATGCTGTCGTAGTCCCGGCCGACGTCGTCGCAGTGCCGGCGCAGGATAGCGGCCTTGTCCCGGATCACGTCGGGGTTGCCGGCGCCGATGTTGGCCGCGTCGCCGTACTGGGCCACCAGCTTGAGCGTGACCCGCTCGCCGCCACCGCCGATCCACAACGACGGATGGGGTTTGCGGACGCCCTTGGGCTCGTTGTAGGGCCGGCCGACCGAGTAGTACTTGCCGCTGAACTGGAACTGGTCTTGAGTCCACATGCCGTTGATGATCTGCACCGCCTCGCGGAAGGCGCCCATCCGATCCTTCAGCTCGGGCCACTCGTAGCCGTAGGCCCGCCACTCGTGCTCGTACCAGCCGGCGCCGATGCCGGCGTAGAGCCGGCCGTGACTGGCCACGTCCACGGTCGAGGAGATCTTGGCGTACAGCGCCGGATTGCGGTAACCGTTGCAGCCGACCATCTGCCCGATGTTCACGCGCTGGGTGTCGCGGGCCAGCGCCGCCGTCGTGGTCCAGCACTCGAAGGTGGTTTCCGGAGTCGGTTCCGGGACGGTGTGGAAGTGGTCGAAGAGCCAGATGGAGTCCCAGGAGCCGGCGTCGGCGGTCTTGGCCACCGCGGTCATCGCCTCCCACTGCTCGATCGGGTCGGCGATGTTGACCAGATCCATCCGCCAGCCTTGAGGTACGAAGATGCCGAAATGTGTCATGGATTCAGTTGTAATCCAATTCGGCCGCCGGCGTCGAATGACCGGCCGTGGGACCCAACCGACGCGCCGTGCTGGCTGCTGGCCTGCTGGCCGGACTGGCCGGTTGCGGGTCGCGGCCCCGGCGCGCCAAGCACAATCTGGTCAAGAACAATCTGGGCATGGCCAGCCGGCACCGTTACGGGTGCGATCCGTCCCAGTGGGCTGACCTGTACCGGCCGGCCGGCGCCTCGCGCGGCACCGTCGTGGTGATCCACGGCGGTTTCTGGCGCGCCGAGTACGGCGCCGAACTCGGTGCGCCGCTGGCTCGCGACCTCGCCCGCCACGGCTACACGGCGTGGAACGTCGAGTACCGGCGGGTGGGCAATGGTGGCGGATGGCCGGCTACCGGCGACGACGTGACCGACGCGCTGAACCTGCTCGGCACCCTCGATGTCGACCTCAGGCACCTGATCACGCTCGGCCACTCCGCCGGGGGCCAGCTGGCTACCTGGGCCGGTCATCCGGGGACGAGCGGGCAGCGGGTGACCGGAGTGATCAGCCAAGCCGGTGTGCTGGATCTGGTTGCCGCGGCCACCCGTCACGTCGGCGGCAACGCGGTGCCAGACTTTCTCGGTGGGCCACCGACGCTGGTCCCGGGCCGCTACCGGGCGGCTGACCCGCGCCAGCAACTGCCGCTTTCGATTCCGGTGCGCTGCCTGCACGCCAGGGCTGACGGCAACGTGCCGTACTGGCAGAGCCAGGACTACGTGGCCGCAGCCCGGGCCGCCGGGGCCGATGCCACACTGACCACCGTCGCGGGCGACCACTTCAGCCTGATCGATGTGACCGCACCAGCGTGGCAGGCGGCGCTGGCCGCCCTGGCCGACCTGGCCGGGTAACGCTTCCTAACCCGGCGGCCCGCCTCGCCCAGCCTTCACAGCTCACACCGGCCACTCATTCCCAGCCGCGCCAACGCAGGTTACCGTGGAGTAACTTCATCCGCCCGGAGGGACCACGCATGAGTACCGAGGCCTTCATCTACGACGCTGTCCGCACCCCGCGCGGGCGGGGCAAGCAATCCGGGTCGCTGCACGAGAGCAAGCCGATTTCGTTGCTGGTCGGCCTGATCGATGAGTTGCGCCGGCGCAACCCGGACCTGGATCCGAACCTGATCGAGGACGTCGTGCTGGGCGTGGTCACCCCGATCGGCGATCAGGGCGCGGTGATCGCCCGCACCGCCGCCCTGGCGGCCGGCCTGGAACGCTCCGGTCCGGGCGTGCAGCTCAACCGGTTCTGCGCCTCAGGGCTGGAAGCGGTCAACACGGCTGCCCAGAAGGTGCGCTCGGGCTGGGAAGACCTGCTGCTGGCCGGCGGAGTCGAGTCGATGTCCCGGGTGCCGATGGGCTCGGACGGCGGCGCCTGGGCGATGGATCCGGAGACCGCTTACGACACCAGCTTCGTCCCCCAGGGCATCAGCGCTGACCTGATCGCCACGCTCGAGGGTTTCGATCGCGAGGCGGTGGACTCCTTCGCCGTCGACTCGCAGGCCAAGACGGCCAAAGCGCTGGCCAACGGGGCCTTCGAGCGTTCGGTCATCCCGGTCCGCGACCGAAATGGCATCCTCATCCTGGATCAGGACGAGTTCCCGCGACCCGGAACCACCCTGGAATCACTGCGAACGCTCAAGCCGTCGTTCGCGGCGATCGGCGAGCAGGCCGGTTTCGACGCGGTGGCGCTGCAGAAATACCCGTGGGTGGAACGGATCAACCACGTGCACACCGCCGGCAACTCATCCGGCATAGTCGACGGGGCGGCGCTGATGGTGATCGGCAGCGAATCCGCCGGTGCGGCCAACGCGCTCACACCGCGAGCCCGGATCGTGGCCACCGGGGTGGTGGCCGAGGAGCCGACCATCATGCTGACCGGGCCGGCACCCGCGGCCCGCAAGGCGCTGGCCAAGGCCGGACTTTCCGTAGCGGACATAGACCTGTTCGAGGTGAACGAGGCGTTCGCGGCGGTGGTGCTGAAGTTCCTGCGCGACCTCGATGTGCCAGCGGAGAAGGTCAACGTCAACGGCGGGGCGATCGCGCTCGGGCACCCCTTGGGCGCGACCGGAGCGATGATCCTCGGCACCCTGGTCGACGAGTTGGAGCGGCGGGAGCTGCGATACGGGCTGGCCACGCTGTGCGTCGGCGGCGGCATGGGCGTGGCGACGATTGTGGAGCGAATCTGATGGCGAATCTGATCGGCTGGGACCGCGACGGCGATGGCGTGGTCACCCTGACCATCGACGATCCGGATCAGCGCGCCAACACCATGAACGACGCGTTTCGGGCTGCCCTGGCCGAGACGGTCGACCGGCTCTACGCCGAGCGGGACGAGCTCACCGGGGTCATCGTCACCTCGGGCAAGTCGACCTTCTTCGCCGGTGGCGATCTGCGCCTGCTCAGCCAGGTCACCGACGATTCGGCCGAGCAGTTCTTCATCGCGGCCGAGCAGCTCAAAGCCGACCTGCGTCGACTGGAACGGCTGGGCCGGCCGGTGGTCGCCGCGCTCAACGGCTCAGCCCTGGGCGGCGGCCTGGAGATCGCGCTGGCCTGTCACCACCGGGTCGCGCTGGACAGCCCCAAGAGCCAGTTCGGCCTGCCCGAGGTCACCCTAGGCTTGCTGCCCGGCGGCGGTGGCGTGACCCGGACCGTGCGGATGCTCGGCATCGCCGATGCCCTGCTCAAGCTGCTACTGCAAGGTCAGCGGCTCAAGCCCACGGCCGCTCGAGAGCTCGGCATCATCGATGAGCTGACCGATTCCAGCGCCGAGATGCTGGCCGCTGCCCGGGCCTGGATCGCGGCCAATCCGGCACCGACCCAGCCGTGGGACCAGCCTGGTTACAAGATCCCGGGCGGCACTCCGAGCAACCCCAAGTTCGCGGCCATGCTGCCGGCCTTCCCGGCCAACCTGCGCAAGCAACTCAAGGGTGCGCCGATGCCGGCCCCGCATCACATCCTGTGCGCCGCGGTCGAGGGCAGCCAGGTCGACATCGACACCGCCTTGCGGATCGAGACCCGTTACCTCACCGACCTGGCCCGGGGCCAGGTGGCCAAGAACATGATCCAGGCGTTCTGGTTCGACCTGAACGCGATCAACGCCGGCGGCAGCCGGCCGGACGGCTACCCGCCGCGCCCGGCGACCCGGGTGGCCGTGCTCGGGGCCGGCATGATGGGCGCCGGAATCGCCTACGTCACCGCCCGCAATGGTGTCGAGGTGGTACTCAAGGACGTCTCGGTCGAGGCGGCGGAGAAGGGCAAGGACTACTCCCGCAGGCTGCTCGAGCAGGCCGTGTCACGGGGCCGGCTGAGCGAGGCTCAGCGCGAGGAAGTGCTGGCCCGGATCCACCCGACCGCGGATGTCAGCGAGCTGGCCGGCTGCGATCTCATGGTCGAGGCGGTGTTCGAGAACGCCCAGCTGAAGCAGCAGGTCTACCACGAGACCGAGCCGGTGCTCGCCGAGGATGCGCTGCTGGGCTCCAACACCTCGACGCTGCCGATCTCGATGCTGTCCGAGGGCGTCCAGCGGCGGAAGGATTTCATCGGGCTGCACTTCTTCTCCCCGGTCGACAAGCTGCCGTTGCTGGAAATCATCCGCGGCGAGCAGACCTCGGACGAGGCGCTGGCCCGAGCTCTGGACTTCGCCGCCCAGATCAAGAAGACGCCGATCGTGGTCGCCGACCGCCGCGGCTTCTTCACCAGCCGGGTTATCGGCACTTTCATCAACGAGGCCCTGGCGATGCTGGCCGAAGGCGTGCCGCCGGCGATGATCGAGCAGGCAACGACCCAGGCCGGTTACCCGGTCGGGGCGTTGCAGCTGACCGACGAGCTCAATCTCGAGCTGATGGCCAAGATCCGCAACGAGGCCCGCGCCGCGGCCGGCGACGGCTACGTCGACCACCCCGGCGAGGCGGTGATCGACCGGATGCTGGGGCTGGGCCGTCCGGGACGGCTGCGCGGGGCCGGTTTCTTCGATTACGACGGTGGAAAGCGGGTCGGCCTGTGGCCGGGCCTGGCCGAGGCCTTTCCGGTGAACCCCCGGCCCGAGCAGCTGGTCCTGACCGAGCTGTCAGAACGGATGCTGTTCGCCGAGGCGCTGGAGTCGGTGCGCTGCCTGGACGAGGGGGTGCTGTTCACGGTGGCCGATGCCAACATCGGTTCGATCATGGGCATCGGGTTCCCACCGTGGACCGGCGGGGTGCTGCAGTACATCAACGGTTACGGCTTGGCCGAATTCGTCGAGCGCGCCGACGAGCTGGCGTCCCGGCACGGAGCCCGCTTCGCTGCCCCGGATTCGCTGCGCAAGCGCGCCGAATCCTGGACGCAGTTCCGCTGATGCCGGGACCGCTGGCCGGCGTCCGGGTCATCGAACTCCCGGCGCTCGGCCCGGTGCCCTTCGTCGGGATGCTGCTGGCCGACCTCGGCGCCGAGGTGATCCGGGTCGATCGGCTCGACGCGGCCACCGACCCGCTCAGCCGCCTGCCGGTCGGCCCGGCTGGCCCGCTGGGACGGGGCCGGCGCTCGATCGCGGTGGACCTCAAGCAGGCCGAGGGCGTCGCCGTCGTACTCGATCTGGCCGCCGGCTGCGACGCGCTGATCGAGGGGTTCCGGCCCGGCGTGGCCGAGCGGCTGGGCGTCGGCCCGGAACCGGCTCAGGCCCGCAACCCCCGCCTCGTCTACGGCCGGATGACCGGCTGGGGCCAGTCCGGTGCGCTCGCGCCTCGGGCCGGACACGACATCACCTACCTGGCCGTGTCGGGCCTGCTGCACGGCATCGGCCCGGCCGACGGCCCGCCGACGCCGCCGGCCAACTACCTGGGCGACTTCGGCGGCGGGGCGATGGTGCTGGCGACCGGCCTGCTGGCCGCCCTGCTCAGCGCCCGGACGACCGGCCACGGGCAGGTGGTCGACGCCGCGATGGTCGATGGCGCCGCCTACCTGGCGACCATGGTGCGCGCGCTGCACAGCAGCGGCGACTGGCGCGATGAGCGAGCCAGCAACATCTTCGACGGCGGTCAGCCGCATTACCGTTGTTACCGTTGTTCCGACGGCCGATTCGTCGCCGTCGGGGCGTTGGAGCCCAAGTTCTGGATGACCTTGCTGAACGCGCTCGGCCTCGACCCGGCAAGCACACCGTCGCCCTACGACCCGGCCAACCACGCCGAACTCACCGACAAGCTCAGCGCGATCTTCCTGACCCGGACCCGGGACGAGTGGGCCGAGCGGTTCGAGCCGCTGGATGCCTGCGTGGCGCCGGTACTCACCCTGGCCGAGGCGCCGCAGTACCGGCACAACGCCGAGCGCGGCAGCTATGTCAGCTCGGCCGGGGCTACCGTGGCCGCGCCGGTGCCACGCTTCGACGGCGCGGAGCCGCTCCCGGCCAGCCCGCAGCCGCCGGCGCTCGGCGCGGACACCGACACTCTGCTGGCCGAGCTCGGCTACCCGCCCGGACGGATCGCGGGGTTGCGGGCCGATCAGGTGGTGGGATAGCCGAGCTGTCCGCCGGCCATCCCAGCGCCGGATCAGCTTTCCAGCGCTGCGTCCAGGCTGATCTCGACTCCGGTCAGAGCCTTGCTCACCGGGCAACCAGCCTTGGCCGCGTTCGCCGCCTGCTCGAAGCCGGCCGCGTCCAGGTTCTCGACCTCGCCCCGGACCGTGAGCTTGATACCGGTCAGCCGGAACCCTCCGGCCGGATCCGGGCCGAGCGAGACGTCGGCCCGCACGTCCAGCGACTGCGGGGTGCCGCCGGCCTGCCCGATCAAGGCTGACAGCTGCATCGCGTAGCAGGCGGAGTGCGCGGCGGCGATCAGTTCCTCCGGGCTGGTGAAGCCATCGGCGGTGTCGGCGGCCCGCTTGGGAAACGAGACCTCGTAGGTGCCGAGCTGCGAGCTGGACAGCTCGACCTGGCCCGACCCCTGTTCCAGCGTGCCGTTCCAGGCGGTGCGAGCGGTACGAGTGGGCATGATGCGTCTCCTTCTCTCGGCGGAACTGTCTCGGCTGAACTGTCTCGCTGAACTGTCTTGGCGGCGAACTACTCTTCACCGCGGCGGCACTCCATCGAAGCTACCCCCGGCATCGAAGTTACCTCGTGCCCAATTAAGTCGCTCACGCGGCCGAGGAATGACCCGTGCCATCATGGAGCAATGGCTGATTCGATCGAGCTGGACCAGCTGCTGTGCTTCGATCTGCACGCCGCGGCCCGCGCGGTGGGCGCGCTGTACCGGCCGCTGCTGGCGCCGCTGGGATTGACCTACCCGCAATACCTGGTACTGGTTGCCCTATGGCGCCGGCCCAGCCTGAGCATCAAGGAACTCAGCGACCAGCTTCAGCTCGACTACGGCACCCTGACCCCGCTGCTGCAGCGGATGGCCGGGGCGGGCTGGCTGACCCGCCGGCGCAGCGAGACCGACGAGCGTTCGGTGATCGTCGCGATCACGCCGGCCGGCAAGACGTTGCGCCGCAAGCTGGCGCATGTCCCCGATCAGATCTGCGCCGGATTGGGTCTGAGCGCGGTACAGCGGCAGCGGCTGCAACGCACGCTGCGCGCGCTGACCGGTAGCGCGCTGGCCTACCCCCAAGGATCTCAGCGCCGGTCGGCCAGCAATCCTCGGTAAGCGGTGACGATCACCTGAGCGCAGGTCTCCAGCGGAAGGACCGTGCTGTCCAGTTGCAGGTGGTACAGCGACGGGTCGTCCTGCTCGATGTGGTAGAGCCGGCGCATGTAGTGCTCACGAGCCCCGTCGGTCTCGGGCTGCCGGCGCTCGGCCTCGTCCTCGGAGATCTGCTGGATCAGCGCGGCCTGCTTGATCCGCGCCTCCCGGCGGCCGAACAGTCGCACCCGCAGCACGTCGCTGACCTCGCGGAACGCCGCCGCCCCGGCCCGCCCCAGGATCACGCAACCTTCGGTCGCCGCGGCGTGCAGGATGGCCTCGGTCTGCTCCCGGAATTGCCCGGCGTCATCAGCCAGTCCCGGATCGACCGGCGGGCCGCCGGCCCCGGTCAGCGGCACCAGGGCGCCGAAGAAGCGCTCGACCAGCGAGCGGTTGGCCGAGCCGGCCTCGGCCTCGGCCACGGTGACGTGCAGTTGCTGGGCCACCTCTGAGCTCACCGCCCGGTCGATGAGCCGTACGCCGAGCAGTTCGGCCACCCGCGGCGCCACCACCTTGCCGCCGGCTCCGTACCCGGATGAAATGGTCACCGCTGGCATGAAGTCAGGACTCCTCGTGATTCAGGGTCGGCTGCTGGTTCAGCCTGCGTCTCGCCTCGAGCCAGCCGATCCCGGCTCAGCGCGACCGCGAAACAAATACTCCGTCCGGAAATGCCCCGTTGGCAACGGCGACACGCGACATGGGTTTGGCCAGCTCGATCACCCGCTCGGCCAGGGTGGCGCCGAGCCGCTGCCAGGGCAGGATCGCCATCTCGTCGGTATTGCCCTCGACGGTGGCCCGCAGTTGCAGACCGGCCTCGGTCAGGGCCAGCCCGGCACTCTGCACCACGCCGCGGCCGCGCAGCCGCTCGATCGAGGCCTGCCATTCCAGGTCGGACCAGCCCCGGATCCGCTGGGCCGCAGCCGCGGTCATGCCGCGGCCGGTCGCGACATGGCTGACCAGCGCGTCGATGCCGTTCAGGTCGCGCCGAACCAGAGCCGCGACATGCCCGTCGCCCCGGTGCTCGCGCAGCAATGTCGCGGCATGCCAGAGCTGCAGATGCGCCGGCTCCGGCCAGGCCAGCTCGGCATGACCGGCATACAGCGGGCGACCCTCGGGCCCGATTGCTTCGATCGCATTGCGGGCGAGCCCGGCCAGTTCGGCCAGCTCGGCCGAGGCCAGCAGCTCGTCACCGAGCAAGCGCCGATAGGCCCGGTCGACCCCGGCCAGCCGAGCCGCCAGAATCCGCTCCCGGCCGGCCAGTGTCCAGGCTCGGGGAATATGGCGAGCGATCAGCTCGGGATGGAAGTTGTAGAAGGTGGCCGTGACGACACCGGCCGTGACCTCACCCATCGGTGCCGCTCGGGAGGCGAAGTAGGCCATCCGCCCCGGCCGGAGCCCGGCCTCGACCAGGGCCTGCTCGACCTCGGGCGCGAAGTAGCTCAGCGCGTGCAGCGGTTCCAGGGCCCGATGGGCCCGGCCAGCAATCTCGGCGTAGTCGGCGAGCTCGTCCCGGCCCCGGTCCGATCCCGGCATATCCAGCATCGGGCCAGCGTAGTCAGTGGCCAGCCGGTCAGTCCGCGGACCCCAATCCGAGCGCGGCCATCGCCGCCTGGCGAATCTTGAACTTCTGGATCTTGCCGGTGACCGTCATCGGATAGTCGGCCACGAATTGGACGTAACGCGGGACCTTGTAGTGCGCCAGCTGTCCGCGGCAGTAGCCCCGCACCTCCTCTTCGGTCAGGCTGGCGCCGGCCTTGACCCGGACCGCGGCCAGCAACTCCTCGCCGTACTTCTCATCGGGCACCCCGACCACCTGGACATCCTCAATCGCGGGATGGGTGTACAGGAATTCCTCGACCTCGCGCGGATACACGTTCTCGCCGCCGCGGATGACCATGTCCTTGCTGCGGCCGACGATGGCCAGGTAACCCTCGGCGTCCATCACCGCCAGGTCACCGGTGTGCATCCAGCCGTTGATCAACACCTCGGCGGTCTTGTCCGGCTCGTTCCAGTACCCCCGCATGACCGAGTAGGCCCGGGTGCACAGCTCGCCGGTCTCGCCCCGCGGCACCATCAGCCCGGTCGCCGGGTCGATGACCTTGACCTGGACGTGCGGATGCACTCGCCCGACCGTGGCCGTGCGGCGGTCGAGGGAGTCATCAGCCCGGGTCTGGGTCGAAACCGGCGAGGTCTCGGTCATGCCGTAGGCGATGGTGACCTCGGCCATGTGCATCTCGTTGATGACCCGCTTCATCACCTCGACCGGGCACGGCGAGCCGGCCATGATGCCGGTGCGCAGCGAGCTGAGGTCGAAGTCGGCGAAGTTCTCCAGCGCCAGCTCGGCGATGAACATGGTGGGCACGCCGTAGAGCGAGGTGCAGCGCTCGGCCTGGACCGCGGCCAGCGTGGCGGCCGGGTCGAAACCGGCGGCCGGGATCACGATGCAGGCGCCGTGGCTGGTCGCGGCCAGATTGCCCATGACCATGCCGAAGCAGTGATAGAACGGCACCGGCACACAGATCCGGTCCTCGTGGGTGTAGGAGCAGCCCTCGCCGACCAGGTAGCCGTTGTTGAGGATGTTGTGGTGGGTCAGGGTCGCGCCCTTGGGGAACCCCGTGGTGCCCGAGGTGTACTGGATGTTGATCGGGTCGTCGATATCGAGCCCGGCCGAGATCTCCCGCAGCCGTTCGAGCGGCACCGCGGCCCCGGCGGCGACGACTTCGGACCAGCTCGTCTCACCGAGGTAGACCACCGCGCGCAGGTCCGGACAGTCGGCTGCGACCTGCTCGATCATCGCCCGGTAGTCACTGCCCTTGTGTTCGACGGCTGAGAACAGCACGCTGATGCCGGATTGCTTGAGCACATAGCCCAGCTCGTGCGCCCGGTAGGCCGGGTTGATGTTGACCAGGATGGCGCCGGCCCGCGCGGTCGCGTACTGCAGCAGCATCCAGTCGATGCCATTGGGCGCCCAGATGCCGACCCGGTCTCCGACCTGGACCCCCTGAGCGAGCAAGCCCCGAGCCAGCTCGTCGACGGCGTCGTCCAGCTCGGCATAGCTGAGGCGCCGTCCGGTGGCGAACTCCACGACCGCGTCCCGTTCCGGATAGCGGGCCGCGGTGCGGGCCAGGTTGGCGCCGATCGTGTCGCCGAGCAGGCCGACGTCGGAGGTACCACTGGCGTAGGAGAGCGGGGCGGGCGCCGGACCGGTGATCGTCATGCTCGGATTGAACTAGACCGCTGAGCTGCGCACCAGAGCCGAGGACCGGCTGACGGCGGCTATTACCCGGAGCCAACGCCAGAAAATGCCGAACGCCGTGGTTCCACCCTTAAGGAACCACGGCGTTCGGAACTGCGTGCGAGCGTTACACCTCGACCGGAGTGTTGGTGTTGCCTTCGAGCAGCGAGCGGACCTCGGACTCGCGGTAGCGGCGGTGGCCGCCCAGCGTGCGGATCGAGGTCAGCTTGCCAGCCTTCGCCCACCGGGTGACCGTCTTGGGGTCAACCCGGAAAAGCGTCGCCACCTCTGACGGTGTCAGCAGGGCTTCAGACTCAGTGCGTTGACGAGGATTGGTCATTGACCCTCGCCCCCTTCCTAATATTTATAACGCGCATCCCGTTGCGACGTCTCATGCAGTATGCACCAGTTTCCTGGAGGATTTCCTGTCATGTGATCGTAAAGTTGGCCAGATCTCATAACGATTCGGTTACGAAGGCCCTCTGACACGTATGAAACCTACTTGTTGTGACCAGAGGACAACTCTTCGCAATCGGACACCACTCTGCGTCAACAGTTGTCAACGCAACGATGCAGTACAACCCTAGCCGAAAACGCTTTGGTCGGACAGTGGAACGCGCCGAATCTGACACGGTGTCTACCCTGGGCTACCTGCACTGTTGATTTTGGTATGCATAGTGACCCATAGATCGGGCCGACGCAACGCCCGATGGGCCGGACGACAGCCTTGGTCGGGTCTGACCCCGCCCGCGCCGATCGGGTCGGCCGCGACCATCGGCGGGATACTCCCGACATCGCCGGGATGGCAGCATCGGCCCCACCCGCCGGACGGATGCGAAGTTGCGGCAAGTGTGCGAGCACACCTGCGGGTGGCGTGCGAGAAGCTCGGCCGCCGATGTACGCTCGACCGTACGAAACTGACAACCGATTCCCGGGGCAAACCGCTCTCATGACCGAGCTGGGAAGTTGCTCCGGATGACTGTGTGAGCGAGGGGGTCGAGCCATGGGGCGCGGCCGTGCCAAGGCAAAGCAGCAGAAGGTGGCTCGGGAGCTCAAGTACAGCTCTCACAGCACCGATTTCACTGCACTCCAGCGCGAACTGGCGGGTCAACCGCCGCGCGAGGCTGGCGACAACGATCCCTACACCGAAGATGACTACGAGGACGAGGAGAGTTGGGTCGGCGGCTCTCGCTGATCGATCTCTGATAACCCGACCGGCCGCCACGCTTCAGAGGCGGCAGCCGGCGTAGTCACCGGTGACCTCCACCCGCCCGGTACCCGGGCGAATCGCGCCCACCGTCCAGCTGGGCACGCCGCGAGCGGCGAGCAGCGCATGGGCGTCGTCCTGTCGCTCGCCGGCCACCACCGCCACCATGCCCACACCCAGATTGAACGCCGGCTCCAGCTCGGTCCGGGCAACGCCGCCGCGCTCGGCCAGGAACTGGAAAACCGGTGGCGGCGTCCAGGTAGAGCGGTCGACAACCGCGTCGGCGTGGGCGGGCAGCACCCGGACCAGGTTCCCGGCCAGCCCGCCACCAGTTATGTGAGACAACGCCCGCACCCCACCGGCACCGATCAGGGCCAGGCAGTCCTGGGCGTAGATCCGGGTCGGCGTCAGCAGTTCCTCGCCCAGTTGGTGCCCGTCCAGCTCGGCGTAGCTCTGGGTCAACGACAGCCCAGCCCGATCGATGATGTGCCGGACCAGCGAGAACCCGTTGGCATGCAGGCCCGATGAGCCAAGTGCGATCAGCACGTCACCGGGCTGCACCCGATCCGGGCCGAGCATCGCATCGGCGTTGACCACTCCGGTGCCGGCGCCGCTGATGTCGTACTCGTCGGGCGCCATCACCCCGGGGTGCTCGGCGGTCTCGCCGCCGATCAGCGCACATCCGGCCTGCACGCAGCCCTCGGCGATGCCGGAAACGATGGCCGCGATGCGTTCCGGAACGACCTTGCCGGTGGCGATGTAGTCAGTCAGGAAGAGCGGTTCGGCCCCGACCACGACCAGGTCGTCGACGACCATGGCCACCAGATCGATACCTACGGTGTCGTGCCGGTCGAGCTGCTGGGCGATCACCAGCTTGGTCCCCACCCCGTCGGTGGCACTGGCCAGCACCGGCTGCGGGTAGCGGCCGAGATCGAGCTGGAACAGACCGGCGAAACCACCCAGGCCGCCCAGCACCTCGCGACGGTTGGTGCGCTTGACCGCGCCCTTCATCAGCTCGATGGCGCGATCGCCGGCGGCGATGTCCACCCCGGCCGCGGCGTAGGACATGTCCGGCGCCGTCATCGCGCTTCGGACACCGGCTCGAGCATCGCCTCAGCCTCGCCGACCGCGCGCCCGATGCCTTCGAGCACGTGCTTGCCGACCACCTGGGGCAGCGGGATCGGATAGTTGCCGTCGAAGCAGGCCCGGCACAGCCGGGTCTTGGGCTGCTCGGTGGCTGCGACCAGGCCGTCGAGGGAGATGTAGCCGAGGCTGTCGGCACCGATCGAGGCGCGGATGCCGTCGGTGTCCAGGCCGTGGGCGATCAGCTCAGCCCGGCTGGCGAAGTCGATGCCGTAGAAGCACGGCCACTTGACCGGCGGCGAGGCGATGCGCACGTGCACCTCCAGCGCGCCGGCCTCGCGCAGCATCCGGATCACCTGGCGCTGGGTGTTGCCGCGCACGATCGAGTCGTCGACCACGATCAACCGCTTGCCCCGGATGACGTCTCGCAGCGGGTTGAGCTTGAGCCGGATGCCGAGCTGCCGGATGGTCTGCGACGGCTGGATGAAGGTGCGCCCGACGTAGGCATTCTTGACCAGGCCCATGCCGTAGGGGATACCGGACTCCTCGGCGTAACCGATGGCGGCCGGCGTGCCCGATTCGGGGGTGGGCATGACCAGGTCGGCTTCGACCGGATGTTCGCGCGCCAGCCGCCGCCCGATGTCGACCCGGGTCGAGTGGACCGAGCGGCCGGCCAGCGTCGTGTCGGGCCGGGCCAGGTAGACGTACTCGAAGACGCAGCCCTTGGGATCGGGGTTGGCAAAGCGCTGCGAGCGCAGGCCGTCCACGTCGATCGCGATCAGCTCGCCCGGCTCGATGTCGCGCACGAAGGAGGCCCCGACGATGTCCAGGGCCGCAGTCTCGCTGGTGACGACCCAGCCCCGCTCCAGCCGGCCCAGCACCAGCGGCCGGACCCCCTGGGCGTCGCGGGCGGCGTAGAGCGTGTGCTCGTCCATGAACACGATCGAGAACGCACCGCGCAGGCTGGGCAGCACCTGCATTGCCGCTTGCTCGACCAAGACGTCCGGGTAGCTGGCCAGCAGCTCGGTCATCAGGTCGGAGTCGGAGGTGGCCAGCGGTTGCGAGCCTCGGGTGTGCTCGTGCTCGCCTTCGCGCCGGGCCGCGGCCAGCTCGGCCGTGTTGACCAGATTGCCGTTGTGCCCGAGCGCGATACCGGTATTGGCCCTGGTGGTGCGAAAGGTGGGCTGCGAGTTCTCCCAGTTCGAGGAGCCGGTGGTCGAGTACCGGGTGTGCCCGATCGCGATCTCACCCCGCAGGGTGGCCAGGGTGGACTCATCGAAGACCTGGGACACCAGCCCGAGATCCTTGTAAACCAGGATCGAGGAGCCGTCGCTCACCGCGATACCGGCTGCCTCCTGGCCCCGGTGCTGCAGGGCGTACATCCCGAAGTAGGCCAGCTTGGCCACCTCTTCGCCCGGTGCCCAGACCCCGAAGACGCCGCATTCGTCCTGCGGGCCTTTGTCGTGGGGGTCGAGTTCGTGGTTCAGTCTGCCGTCAGCGCGCGCCACGCGCTCAGTCTACGGGCCGCACGGGGCAGCTCCCGCCACCACAACCCGGTCCGGACATCCGGTCAGGACAGCAGCGGGAGCTGCATCGACAGGTCAGCTCGGTTGCCGCTGGCCCGGACCAGCCCGGCATCGACCGCGCCGGCCCAGTCCTGGCGCCCGGTAGCCAGCCGGATGAAGGTCAGACCGTCGGTCTCGACGACGTTGGGGGGCGTGCCTCGGGTGTGGCGCGGCCCTTCGATCGCCTGCACCGCGGCGTGCGGCGGAATCCGCACCTCGACCGACCGGCCCGGGTACTCGGCCTCGAGGACGCCGGCCAGCGCCCGCACGGCCAGACCGGTGGCCTTGCCGTCCCAGGCGAGCGGCGAGCGGTCGGGCAGCGACCGGGACAGGTCATCGGAGTGGACGATCAGCTCGATCACCCGCGAGGTCAGGCAGTCACCGACGGTCAGCGGCCCACGGGGAGCGTGGATCACCCTGGGCAGCGGGCCGGCCAGGGCCTCACGCAGCGCCCGGACCGCGAGGTCGAGTGCGGTCAGCAGCTCATCGGGCGTGCGGTCGGCGGCCAGCTCGTTGGTGGTGGCCTCGATGTCCTCGTGGGCCGGGCGGTAGCGGGCCACGTACTGCCCGAGCGGCAGGGCCGGCCCCGGATCCGGGGTCGCCAGGGCGGTGAGCAGGCCGCGATGCACCATCAGCACGTGCCCGGTCAGCAGCCGGACGTCCCAGCCCGGGAGCGCACTCGGGCGCCGGAAGTCCTCGAACGGCAGTCCGTGCAGCCAGTCCCGGACCAGGGCCGACTGGGCGAAGAAGGCCGTCGCGAGTTTGGCTGGGTCGGTGGGCACCGCTCAGCCGAACAGCCCGGGCAGGGTTGCGGTCCAGGCCGAGCGCAGCTCGAGCAGCGGGATGCGGAACTGGCCCTGGACCTCGATCGCCGACTCCAGGATGTCGAGCACGCCGATCCGCCGGGCCGGTAGGCCACGGGCGGTGCACATGTCGGTGAAGCGGATCTCCTCCGACCGCGGCACCACGACCACCGCCCGCCCGGCTGACTCGGAGAACAGGAACACGAACGGGTCCAGCCCGTCCGGCACGATCAGGCGAACCCCGGCATCCCCGCGCAGGCAACTCTCGGCCACGGCCTGGAACAGACCGCCGTCGGACAGGTCGTGCGCGGCGTCGATCAGGCCATCCCTGGAGGCGTTGATCAGGATGTCGGCCAGCAGCCGCTCCCGGGCCAGATCGACCTTGGGCGGCTTGCCCCCGAGGAAGCCGTGGGCCACGTGGGCCCACTCCGAGCCGCCGAACTCGTCGGCGGTGTCACCGAGCAGGTACAGCAGGCCGCCGTCGCCGAAGAAGGCCTGGCCGGTCCGCCGCTCGACATCGTCGATGACGCCGAGCACGCCGACCACCGGGGTGGGCAGGATCGGGGTCGAGCCGGTCTGGTTGTAGAAGCTGACGTTGCCGCCGGTCACCGGAATGCCAAGCTCCTGGCAGCCGTCGGCCACACCGCGGACCGCCTCGGCGAACTGCCACATCACGCCCGGATCCTCGGGCGAGCCGAAGTTCAGGCAGTTGGTCACGGCCAGCGGCCGGGCCCCGGTGGTGGCCACGTTGCGATAGGCCTCGGCCAGCGCGAGCTTGGCGCCGGCGTAGGGGTCCAGCCGGGTGTAGCGGCCGTTGCCGTCGACCGAGAGCGCGATGCCCAGTTGCTTGCCACCCTCGGGCGACTCGACCAGGCGGATCATGCCCGAATCCTCAGGCTGCGCCAGCACGGTGTTGCCGAGCACGTAGCGGTCGTACTGGTCGGTCACCCACGACTTGTCGGCCAGGTTGGGCGAGGCGATCAGCTTCAGCGCGGTCGCCCGCAGCTGCTCACCGGACTTGGGCCGGGGCAGGCCGTTGCCGTGCTCACCGTTGAGAGCGTCCTGGTCGTACGGGCGGCGGATCGGCCGCTCGTACACCGGCCCCTCGTTGGCCAGGGTGCCGGGCGGGGCATCGACGATCGTCTCGCCGTGCCAGCGCATCACCAGCCGGCCGGTGTCGGTCACGGTGCCGATGACGGTGGCGGTGACCTCCCAGCGCTGGCAGATCGCCATGAACTCCTCGAGCTTGTCCGGCGCGACCACGGCCATCATGCGTTCCTGGGACTCGCTCATCAGGATCTCTTCCGGCACCAGCGTCTCGTCGCGCAGTGGCACCAGGTCCAGGTCGACGTCCATCCCGCCGGTCCCGGCTGCGGCCAATTCACTGGTGGCGCAGGAGATTCCAGCGGCGCCGAGATCTTGAATACCGGTCACCAGATCGGCGGCGAAGATCTCCAGGCAGCACTCGATGAGTACCTTCTCGGCGAACGGGTCGCCGACCTGGACGGCCGGCCGGCGTCGTTCACCTTCGGCCTCGAAGCTGGCACTGGCCAGCACCGAGGCCCCACCGATGCCGTCGCCCCCGGTGCGGGCCCCGAACAGCACCACGTGGCTGCCCGGCCCGTCGGCCTTGGCCAGCTTGATCCCGTCCGCGGGCAGCACCCCGACGCACAGCGCGTTGACCAGCGGGTTGCCCAGGTAGGTCGGATCGAAGGCCAGCTCACCGCCGATGTTGGGCAGCCCGAGGCAGTTGCCGTAACCGCCGATGCCGGCCACCACACCGGGTAGCACCCGCCCGGTGTCGGCCGCCTCGGCCGCGCCGAACCGGATCGCATCCATCACCGCGATCGGCCGGGCGCCCATGGTCAGGATGTCGCGGACGATGCCGCCGACGCCGGTGGCCGCGCCCTGGTACGGCTCGACGTAGGACGGGTGGTTGTGCGACTCGATCTTGAACGTGACCGCCAGCCCGTGCCCGACGTCGACCACGCCGGCGTTCTCGCCCATGCCGACCAGCAGGATGTCCTTGGCCTGGGGCGGAACCTTCTCGCCGAACTGGCGTAGGTGGACCTTGGACGACTTGTAACTGCAGTGCTCGGACCACATCACCGAGTACATGGCCAGCTCCGAGCTGGTCGGCCGCCGGCCCAGGATCTGCTTGATCCGGGCGAACTCATCCGGGAGCAGTCCCAGCTCCTTGAACGGCAGCGGATGCTCGGGCGACTCGCCCGCGGCCAGCACCGTATCGAGCTCGTATTCGGGCGTCATGCTTGCTCCACCAGGGAATTCAGGATCGATGTGAAGAACGCCAGGCCGTCGACCGAGGGCCCGGTCAGGTCCTCCACGGCATGTTCTGGATGCGGCATGAGGCCGACCACGTTGCCGGCTGCGTTGGAGATCCCGGCGATATCACGGTAGGAGCCGTTCGGGTTGTCGCCCAGGTAGCGGGCCACCACCCGGCCCTCCCCCTCCAGCTCGTCCAGCGTGTGCTGGTCGGCAACGTAACCGCCCTCGCCGTTCTTGAGCGGGATCAGGATCTCCTGGCCCGGCTGGTAGCCGTTGGTCCACGCGGTGTCGGTGCGTTCGATCCGCAGCCGCTGGTCCCGGCAGACGAACTTGCGGTGATCGTTGCGGATCAGCGCGCCCGGCAGCAGGTGGGCCTCACACAGCACCTGGAAGCCGTTACAGATGCCGAGCACCGGCATTCCGTTGCGGGCGCCGTCGACGATGGACTCCATGGCCGGGCTGAAACGAGCGATCGCCCCACACCGCAGGTAGTCGCCGTAGGAGAAGCCGCCGGGCAGCACCACCGCCTGCACGTCGGACAGCCATTTCTCGCCGTGCCACAGCAGCACCGGCTCGGCACCGGCCAGCCGGATCGCTCGCAGGGCGTCCCGGTCGTCCAGGCTGCCGGGAAAGGTCACAACTCCTACGCGCGGGGCCACAGGGCAAGGTTACCGGGGCGCCCGGCCGGCGCCGTCCCCGATCCCGGGTGAGCCGGGGTTCAGCCGCGACGAACGGTGAAATCCTCGATGACCGGATTGGCGAGCAAGGTGTCGGCGATGTGCTCGAGCGCCTCGTGATCGACGGTTTCGTCGACCTCCAGTTCGAAGTGCTTGCCCTGCCGGACCGAGGAGACGCCGGCGATGCCGAGCCGGCCGAGCGCGTTGAGGATGGCCTGACCCTGGGGGTCCAGGATCTCCGGCTTCATCACGACGTCTACCACCACGCGGGCCACGGCTCGCTCCTCTCAGCGTTTGCAGGGCTGAGCGTAGCCGGAACGCCGCGCCCTACTCCGGGCGCGGGTCACGGAAGCGGGCCATCGACACCAGGTCCTCGTACCGGCCGCCGGACCACACATGCGCGATCTGGCGCCCCTCCTCGACGAAGCCGGCCGCCCGGTAGCTGCGGATCGCCCGCTCGTTGCTGCCGTGGACCTGCAGCCAGATCTTGCGCAGGTTCTGCACCTGGAAGCCGAAATCGACGATGAGGTTGAGCGCCTCCCGGCCGTAACCGCGCGACCAGTAGTCCCGGTCGCCGATGCCGATGCCGACCTCGGCGGTCCCGCTGACCTGATCCAGATGGAACAGGCCGGTGTCACCGATCAGCGTGCCGTCGGCTTCGATGGCGAAGGTGAACTGCCCCCGGTCCTTGACCAGCTGGTCGAAGAACTCGGCCACCACCGCCGGCGGCCGGGGCCGGATCGGGCCGCCACCTCCGAGCAGCTCCAGCTCGAGGTCGTTGCGGTACTGGGCCAGCCGGGCGTAGTCGTCCGGGGTGATGGCGCGCAGCGTGACCCGGTCACCGGTGATCATGCCGCTGACCGTGTCAGATGCCCGGCCAGTCGGCAAACGAGTTACCGGTGAGCTGCTCGTAGGCCTGCAGGTAGCGAGCCCGGGTGGCGGCGACCACCTCGTCGGGCAGCGGCGGCGGGGCCTGGCCGGACGCGCGGTCCCAGCCCGAAGCCGGCGAGGTCAGCCAGTCGCGGACGTACTGCTTGTCGTAGGACGGCTGGGGCCGGCCGGGCTGCCACCGTTCGGCCGGCCAGAATCGCGACGAATCCGGGGTCAGCACCTCGTCGCCGAGCACGATCTCACCGGTCGCCTGGTTCCGGCCGAACTCCAGCTTGGTGTCGGCGAGCAGGATGCCCCGGTCGGAGGCCAGCTGCTGACCGCGCCGGTAGACGGCCAGGGTCAGCTCGCGGACCCGCTCGGCCGTGTCCCGGCCGACGTCGGACACCACCTCATCGAAGCTGAGATTCTCATCGTGCTCGCCCACCGGGGCCTTGGATGTCGGGGTGAAGATCGGCTGCGGCAACTGGGAGCCGTCGACCAGCCCCGGCGGTAGTTCGATGCCGCAGACGCCGCCGGTGGCCTGGTAGTCGAGCAGGCCGCTACCGGTGAGGTACCCCCGGGCGATCGCCTCGACGCTGATCATGTCCAGCCGCCGGCACAACATGGCCCGGCCGCGCCACTGCGGCGGGATGAGCTCGTCGTCGAAGCTGAGCAGGTGGTTGGCCACGATGTCGGACAGCTGGTCGAACCACCACACCGTCATCGCGGTCAGAATTCGACCCTTGTCCGGGATCGGCGTGGGCAGGATGTGGTCGTAGGCCGAGATGCGATCGCTGGCCACCATGATCAAGTGGCCGGTGTCGGTGGCGTAGAGATCACGCACTTTGCCGGTGTGCAGGTGGGTCAGGCCGTGCTCGCCGAGTTCGTCGCCGGAAGGCTGGTTCGCCTGCTCAGAAGCCATGGCCGAATCCTGTCATACACCGCCGGGCGGCCAGGGCGGCAACCACGCCGTCGACGGCGGTGGCCTGGTGGGCTTCGACACCTGGCCTGACGTCCCGATCAGGTGCAACCATTCCGGTCGAACCGCGTCTGGACCGGCGTGACAGTGTTGCATCTGAGCGCGGAGCGGCGCCGGATGGAGTCGGCAGAGCGGGAATCAACAGTGGAACCAGGCCCAACGGCCCGAGCAGCGAGCGGGGCCGTCGTCGATATTGCCGCGCTCTATACCGAACACCGGTTGTCCCTGGCCCGGATCGCGCTGCTCCTGGTCGATGACATGGCGACCGCTGAGGACGTCGTCCACGACGCCTTCATCGCGTTACACCGCAACGTCCACAAGCTACGCAACCCGGCGGCCGCGGTCGGCTACCTGCGGACCACCGTGGTCAACAGTTCCCGCTCGTTGCTGCGCAAGCGCCAGACGGCCCGCCGGCACCTCAGCCTGGCCCGGCAGGAGAACGCCGCCTCGGCTGATGTCGAGCTCATCGTGGCCGCCGAGCATCAAGAGGTACTGGACGCCGTCCGACAGTTGCCACCGCGGCAGCAGGAAGTCCTGGTACTGCGCTACTGGTCGAACCTGAGCGAGGCCGAGATCGCCGAGGCCCTCGGCATCTCCCGCGGTGCGGTGAAATCCAACGCCAGCCGCGGCATGGACAAACTTGAAGCACTGCTAGGAGCGAATCGATGAGCACCGAAGACCGGCTGCGCGCCGCCCTGCGGGCCCAGGCCGAGCAGCTCACCGATGAGCGGCTGGATCGGCTGAGCGCTCGCCGCGAGGCCCAGGGCGATGAATCACCGATGGACCTGAGTCGGGGCGAGCCGACCGTCGTCCTGCCGCTCGAGATGACGACCAGGCGGTCCCACCACCCGCGGCGGCGCTGGTTGGCGCCGGTACTGGCGGCGGCCGTGGTCGCCACCCTCACGGTGGGCGTCGCCGAACTGGTAGACCTGCGCGGGCGCGGCGGGCACGCTCCGATCAGCGCGCTGTCCCAGCATCCGAGCCCGCCCACGAGCGCGACGGCGTCCACCCCGTCCGGCCCCACCGGATCGGCCACCCCGGATCAACCGCCGTCGCAGGCCAGCCACGGCGGCTACCTGGCTCGGGGCCTCACCGGTGACCGGGCCAGCATTCCGTGGTCGCTGGTCGACTCCGGCTGGCGGCTGATCCGACCGACGGCCAGCACGGGCATCCCGCAGCCCACGCTCTACCTCTACGACCCGGCCGGCGGCCGGTACCTGATCACCGATCAACTGCCCCCGCAGACCCGGGTGGCCGGATGGTCGGCCGACGCCGCGCACGCAGCGCTGCAGCAGATGGACTCCTCAGGAATCCAGCTGATCGACCTGCACTCGGGCCAGCTCGGGGTCAAGATTGCCCGCGCTGAGTTCGCCGCGTTCACCCGGCCGAAGGGCACCGCGCTGCTGGCCTTCGTCAACTCCCAGCTGATCCGGTTCGGCCTGGACGGGCAGCAGCAGCAGACCTATTCCAACACGATGAACGGCATCGGCCTCCTGAGCTCGCCCACCCTCTACCTGCCGGATGGCTCGTCCTTCGTGGCCGAGACCACGACTCGGCCAGTCCTGATCGGCAACAACGGCGCGCCGCAGGCGGTGTATCCGGTGCCGGCCGGCTACAACATCTGCTATCCGGTCAAGCTGTGGGATTCACACACCCTGCTCGAGAACTGCCAGACGACGCAGCCCTCGTTCTCGCTGTTCCTGCAGGATCTGACTCCCAGCTCGCAGCCGAACTCGAGCACCCCACCGACGCTGCTCGTCGACGGCGCCGTCGGTCAGCTGATGAATGCCTGGCCGCTGACCAACGGCGACACCCTGTTGCAGGTCTACGCGACCTGCCAGCAGAACCCGTACCTGATCCAGCATGCTGACGGCAGCCTCAGCCCGCTGCGGCTGCCGGCCGGTGTGAGCCTGCCGACCGAGATCGCCAACATGAACGGCAACCTGGCCACCTTCGTCACCAACAAGCCCGGCTGCAGCCCGGCCGGCGACAGCAGCCTGATCGACTACAACATGGTCACCGGCCTGACCGAGAAGCTGTTGCCGTCGCCGGCTGAGATCCAGGACCTGCCTGATTTCTAGAGGCAACCTAGGCTGCCGGCAGCGCGTCCTAGGAGCATGAAGCCGACTTTGCTGAAGACGTCGTTCCTGCTCACGGCGGTCGGGGCCGCGCTGGCCCTGACCGCCTGCTCCGGCTCCCCGACGGGGCAGGGGGGCCAGCGGCCGAGCGGCGGATCGGCGCCATCGATCGGTTCGGCGCCGTCCAGCACCGTGCCCAGCCCCGCCGCGCCGGTTGCTGCGACCAGCAATCCTGTGGCCCCTGCGACTGAAACGGTATTGCCAGCCGGGCAGACCGGCAGCCGGTCGAGCGTGCCGTGGGAGCTGGTCGGCGCGGGCTGGCGGTTGCTTCAACCTCTCGATGACTCCGGTACCGGGCCAGCCCTGTACCTGTACGCCCCGAGCGGTGGCCGGTACCTCATCAGTGGGCAACTACCCGCGAAAGAGCGGCTGATCGGCTGGTCACCCGACGGTCGGCGGGCCGCGCTCACCGGTACCAACCTGCAACAGCTCGACCTGCACACCGGCCGGATTGTCAGCGGCTTCCCCCGCGGCAACCGCATTTTCATCACCTACACCAGGCCTAACGGCAACGCGATGGTGTTGCAGGATGAGGACAAGCTCGGCCAACTGGTGCGCCTCGATCCGGACGGGCGGGTGCAGCAGTGGTATCCGCGCTACGTCGCCGGCGCCGGCGATGTCAGCGGCTGGCGGGCCCTTTACCAGGCCGACGGCCTGAGCTTCGTCACCGGCAGCCAGCGCGGTGTTCTAGTGATGAGCAATACCGGCTCGGTCGAGCGGACGCTGCCGGCGCCGGCGGGATACCAGGGCTGCCACCCGCTCAGCCGGCAGGGGGACAGTGCGGTCGAACTGTGTCAGCAGGTGGCCGACGGGGCACGAACATCGTTGTTCAGCCAGTCGCTGTCCGGTGGCCAGCCGCAGCCGCTGGCGACCGGCCCGGGCAAGTTCGGCATGGGTTATTACATGGGTTGGTCCCTGAGCAACGGCGACCTGCTTCTCGGCAATGCGGTCGGCTGCGGCGGCGGCGGCGGGTACTCGATCCAGCATCCCGACGGCTCGATCAGGCCGCTGCGGCTGCCGGTCGGGGTGCCGGCGCCCGGGAACATCCTGAACATGGACGGCGATCTCGCCACGTTCCTGATCACCAATCGGTCCGGCTGCGGCGACCGCAGCCACGCCACCTACACGCTCATCGATTACAACATGGTCACCGGCGCGACCACGACCTTGCTCGAGCAGGACGCGACCCTGCTCGATTACCCGCGAAGTTAGAGAATCGGTTCGGGTTGGTAGCTCGCGGCGACCGGCTCGCTTTCCAGCAGCCGGTCGACCGCAGCGATCACCGAGCGAGTCTGGCTGACGGCCGCGCCGGTGAATTGCATCGGCTCGGCCAGCAGGGCGCCCAACTCACCGAGGTCGAGACCGAGCCGGCTGTCATCGGCCAGCCGCTGCAACAGATCGTTCTCGGCTGCCCCGCGCTCGCGCATGTCCAGCGCGACCTGGACGGCGTGGGTCTTGATCGCCTCGTGCGCGTCCTCACGACCGATCCCGGCCCGGACTGCGGCCATCAGCACCTTGGTCGTGGCCAGGAACGGCAGGTAGCGGTCGAGTTCGCGCGCGATCACGGCCGGGAAGGCGCCGTAGTCATCGAGCACGGTAAGCGTGGTTTCCAGCAGACCGTCCAGGGCGAAGAACGCGTCGGGAATGGCAACCCGCCGGACCACCGAGCAGCTGACATCGCCCTCGTTCCACTGGTCACCGGCAAGCTCGGCGGCCATGCTGGCGTAGCCGCGCAGGATGACGGCGAAGCCGTTGATCCGTTCGGCAGAGCGGGTGTTCATCTTGTGCGGCATGGCACTCGAGCCCACCTGGCCCGGCCGGAAACCTTCGGTGACCAACTCGTGGCCGGCCATCAGCCGCAGGGTGGTGGCGAAGCTGGCCGGAGCCGCCGCGAGCTGCACCAGGCAGCTCAGCACGTCGAAGTCCAGCGACCGGGGATAGACCTGGCCCACGCTGGTCAGCACGTTGTCGAAACCGAGGTGGGCAGCGACCCGCCGTTCGAGTTCGGCCAGCTTGGCGCCGTCCCCGTCGAGCAGGTCAAGCATGTCCTGAGCGGTACCGACCGGGCCCTTGATGCCGCGCAGCGGGTAGCGCGCGATCAGCTCGTCCAACCGCTGCACGGCGATCAGCAACTCGTCAGCCACGGTGGCAAAGCGCTTGCCGAGCGTCGTGGTCTGGGCGGCGACGTTGTGCGAGCGGCCGGTCAGGGCCAGGCTCTCGTATTCCGCGGCCCGCCGGGCCAGGCGCACCAGCACGGCCAGGGTCTTGACCCGGATCAGGTGCAGCGCCGAGCGGATCTGCAACTGCTCGACGTTCTCGGTCAGGTCCCGGCTGGTCATGCCGCGGTGGATCAGCTCGCGCACCGGGCCGGTCGAGGCCAGCGCGTTGAACTCCTCGATCCGAGCCTTCACGTCATGCCGGGTGACCCGTTCGCGGTCGGCAATGGAGGCCAGGTCGACCGCGGCGGTCCCGGCCTCGACCACCTTGCGGTAGTCGGCGACCGCACCGTCCGGGGTGGCGATGCCGAGGTCCTGCTGCGCCTGCAGCACCGCCAGCCAGAGCCGGCGTTCGGCTACCACCTTGTGGGCCGGGCTGAAGATCGTCGCCATCGCGGTCGAGGCGTAACGGTCGGCCAGGACGTTGGGGATGGCGGGCTTGTCGGTCACCCGTTCATTGTCGCGTACCGGCCGGGAGCGGTCAGCGACCGGCCGCAATGGGCACGGCCGGGAGCGGTCAGCGACCGGCCGCGAGCCGGACCTTCGGCCCAGGTCCGGCGGCGCGGGCCTGGCGGATGGGATGTCGCGTGCGGGCCTCGCCCCGACCTGGGCCCACCGGCTGCGGCGTCAACCCGTCCACCGTCGGAATGGGGGCCAGCGGTGGCGCGACGAACCGGGACACCCAACCGAGGGCGGCCGGGAGCTCGGCCGCGAAGGTGGCGAAGTTGTGCCCCCCGCGGGGAAGGGTGAGGGTGCTGAGGTAGACCGGCGGGCGGGCCAGCGCGATCAGCTGCTGCGATGAGCGATAGGAAGTCCGGTCGGACCGGGTGCTGATCAGCAGCAGGTGTACCGGCGTTCCAGGCTGGTGCTGGACCAGCCAGCTCGGCGAGAACGCGGCCGCCCGCGCCGGATCCGAGCCGAACAGGTTGCCGGTGGTGGCGTCATGAGCCGGCGCGTTGTAGCCGGCGATGGACACCGCCGCCGAGAACAGGCTGGGGTGTCGCAGCGCCAGGTCGGAGGCGCAGTACCCGCCGGTGGAGTCACCCATCACCGCCCACTGGCTGCTGGCCTGGCTGGCCCGCAGCTGCTGGGTGACCGCGGCCCGGACGTCGTAGGTCAGGTAGGTCTCGACCTGCGGACCGTGGCTGACGTTCACGCATTCGGTGTCGTGGGGCGAGGCGACATTCTGCACCGGCATGACCACGATGAACGGTGCCACCCGCCCGCTGTCGACGAGCTCGTTCATAACCGTCGCCAGGTGCAGCGTCCGGGTCCAGGTGGCTGGGCTGCCGGGGAAGCCGTCGAGCAGCTCGAGCACGGGAAAGCTCCGGCTGGCGTAGCCGGGATTGCCGTACTCCGGCGGCAGGTAGACCAGCGCGGGGCCGGTCCGGATTCCGCTTCGCCGGCCCGGGATGACCAGGCTGGTCACGGTTCCTACGCCCGCGGCAGCATTCGCCTTCAGGGTCGCGGCCAGTCGCGAATCGATCGCTCCGGCCGGCGCGCTCGGCTGCGCGGCCCGCGGATGGGCGCCCAGCAGCTCCGACCAGGACTGGTAGAAGACGAAGACGTTGTTGAGCAGTAATGCGGTGACCAGTACCGCGGCCAGCTGGGCGCCGCCCAGCAGGCCGGCTCGGGCCGCCCAGCTCCACCGGCCGAGGACCCGCAACCGCTCCCAGCTGAGCAGCAACGCCACACTCAACCCGAGCATCAACAACACGGCCAGCACCGCGGTACCCCCGCCGGTCAGGCCAAACAACGATGTCACGCTTGGCAGATTCGGTGGGACGGATAGGTGGAAGCTGAGCGCCTCAGCCCGTTGTCAGGCTGGAGCGATCAGCGCCCGGCCGCGATGTCAGCCCGGTGCTGGCCGCCCGGCAATTCGATCTGTCCGACCAGGTCGTACGCCGCGGTTCGGGCCTCGGCCACGCTGCTGCCGGTCGCGGTGACCGAAAGCACCCGACCGCCGGCCGAGCGCAGGACCCCGTCGGCGTCGCGCCGGGTTCCGGCATGAATCACGCCCGGCCGGTCGGCACCCCGGATCTCCTCGCCGGTCCGCGGCGCGTCCGGGTAACCCGCGGCGGCGATCACCACCGTGACGGCTGCCCCCTCCCGCCAGCGCAGCGGCGGCACTTCGGCCAGCCGGCCCTGTGCGGTGGCCTGCAGCACGGTAGCCAGCGAGGACTCCAGCAGCGCCAGCACGACCTGAGTCTCGGGGTCGCCGAATCGGGCGTTGAACTCGACCACGCGGGGCCCGGCCCCGGTCAGGGCCAGGCCGATGTAGAGCAAGCCGCTGAACGGGGTTCCGCGACGGGCCAGCTCGGCCACCGTCGGCTCGGCCACGGTCTGGACCACCTCGTCCACGGTTCCGGCCGGCAGCCAGGTCAGCGGGGCGTAGGCGCCCATGCCCCCGGTGTTGGGACCGGTGTCGCCGTCACCGAGCCGCTTGAAATCCTGCGCCGGCAGCAGCGGCACGACGGTCACGCCGTCGGTCAGGCAGAACAGGGATACCTCGGGCCCGTCGAGGAATTCTTCGATGACCACGCGCTGGCAAGCCTCGGCGTGGGCCTCGGCGGCCGCCCGGTCGGAAGTGACGAGCACGCCCTTGCCGGCCGCCAGCCCGTCGTCCTTGACCACGTACGGCGCCCCGAACTCTGCCAGCGCCTGCTCGATCTCGACGGCGCTTTGGCACAACCGCGCGGTTGCGGTCGGGACCCCGGCGGCCGCCATCACCTCTTTGGCAAAGGCCTTGCTGCCTTCGAGTTGAGCCGCGGCCTGGGACGGGCCGAAGCAATCGATGCCGGCCGCGCGGATCGCGTCGGTGACGCCGGCGACCAGGGGCGCCTCGGGCCCGACGACCACCAGATCGCTACCCCAGTCCTCGGCGAGGTGGGACACCGCGGCCGGGTCAATCGGATTGACCGGCAACTGCTCGGCCACCATTGCCGTGCCGGCATTGCCTGGTGCGCAGGCCAGCGCCGTCACTTGCGGATCGGCAGCCAGGGCTAGACACAGGGCGTGCTCGCGGGCGCCGGAGCCGATAACGAGAATCCGCATGAGCGCAGGCTAGCGGTCAGCTGATCACCACGACCGGGTCGGGTTCGGCGGCGGGTAAGGCGGGCCGTAGCCAGGCCGCGGTTGCTGCTGGGTCTGGGCCCAGGCCCGCAACTGGTTGAGCTCGCGCTGGATCGGCCACTCCCGGAAGGCCCACAGGAAGAACATCACGACGTTGAAGATCGGGACCAGCCCGGCCAGGATCCACCAGCCGGAGTAGCCGGTACGTCGGATTATCCGGACGTAGGCCCAGACGATCACCAGCAGGATGACCGCGTACAGCACGGCGAATCCGGTAAACAGGATCGCGACCCCGCCACTGCTTGAGTTGTTGTTCATCCGCTTCCACGCTCCAGTACGGCCCAGCTGCTCAGCACCTGTCAGGCAGGCGTCGCAGTGGACCGTACCGGAGTAAAGGCGACGGCTGGGTCGAAATCAGCAACCGCAGCTGTAGTAGGTGATGTCCCAGTGGGTGCCCTCGTCGCAGTAGAGGTTGCCCGAGGCCGCCCGCCACTGCGGGTAGCCGTCGCCTCGGTTGCCGATCCGGGTGAACGCGGTGTGGATGTAGTTGTCGATGCAGCTGTTGTGGGCGATGTCGACCTTGTACCCGTTGTAGTGGCTGTAGGTGCCGCTGGCGTGACCTACTTCGGTTCCTCCGGTGATGTTGATGGCGCAACCGCTGGCGCGCTTGAGCGTGATCACGCCCGACACCGTGCTCTGGTTGATCTGGTCGAAGGAGGTGCAGTGGGGGTTGGACCGCGTGGTGCAGTTGCCACTGGAGCTCCACGTCACTCCCGCGGCGCGCAGTTGCGAGGCCGCCTGGGACTGGGTCAGCTTGGTGACCGCGTCGGCGTTGGTGCTGATGCTGACCAGACCGACGCTCATGGTCAGCATCGCGGTCAGCATGACAAGGAATCGCTTGGCAAACATAGGTGATTACCCCCAGCAGCTCTTGGATGAGTACCACGGGCTCCAGCCGCCGGCGGCAACGTAGAGTGAATGGGCTTCCCGGACGTTGGACGCGTAATACAGCATGTTGTGGATGTAGGCGGTGCGGTTACTGCCGGCGTGCACGGTGTTGTCCTGGAACACGCCGATGTCGTAGGTGCCGTTGGTGTTGTAGTTGAGGGCGATCTCGTTCTCGCTGCTCTCGCACCGGGCGATCCGGATCGCGGTGGCGCTGGCCGAACCGAAGACCGACTTGATGTAGGACTCGATGGTCGCAGTCGAGGCCCGGTTGAGGTTGACACCGCCCGGAGAGTTCAGGTGGGCCTGGGTGGTCGGTCCGACGATGCCATCGAAGCCGATGGAGGAGCGGCCTTGGAAGGCCAGCACCGCGTTCTTGGTCGCCGGCCCGAAGTCGCCGTCGACTGCGAGGTTGGCACCGAGTTGGTCGAGCCGCTGCTGCAGCTGGACGACGCAGGTCCCGGTGCTGCCCTCTTGCAGGGTGGCGGAGCAGAGTGCGGGGGATGCCGCGGATGCTTGTGCGGCCGGGGTGACGGCCACGGTGGCGGCGACCAGCGCCGCGACGCCCAGGGGGAGAAGTTTTCGCATGCCCCGATCGTGCGTTATGTCGCTATTCACGTCAAGTGTGTAATTCAGGCATTTACCCGGTTGACACGATGGCGAGCCCGTCCAGGGTTGGCAGGTACAGGCTTCGGCCGCTGATGGCCGGGGTGGCGAATCTGCTTACCGAACCTACGGAAACCCGACTCAGGACCTTGCCCGTGGCCGGGTCCAGCGCCGCCAGCCGCTTTCGGCCCGTCTCGACGGCCCAGATCCGGCCCCCGCCGACGACCGGTGAGCCATCGACCCCGGAATCGGCTCGCCATCGCACTCCGGCCGCGCCGTCAGGGCCGAGCTGCACCGCCCGCACGCCGTCGGTGCACGGCACGTACACGGTGTCACCGGCCACCGCGGTACCCCCGAACGACTTGCACACCGGCCCCTGCCACACCTGGCCCCCGATGCCGCCGAGGTGGTCGGCGGCCAGGACATAACCGGTGCCGGACTTGCCGGCACTGAAGATCCAGCGCTGATCGACCAACGCCGGGCCCTGCGAGCCCAGGTCCAGGTCGGCCGCGTTGTCGCTGGCCCAGGTCGTCGGAGAGAACGAGTCGATCAAGCGACTGCCTTGCAGCCGCAGGACGGAGTCGCTGTAGTCATACCGGCCGCCGGTCGACTCACCGTTGCCGACGGCGACCAGGAGTTCGTTGTCGAAGACCGTGGGGCCCGGTGGGGTCCAGATGCCGCCCTCCCGTCCGGTCGGCACGGTGTACTGGATCGGTTCGCCATTGGCCAGCGGAACTCCGACGACCCGGCCCTTGTAGTTGCCGCAGTCACCGGCCAGACCACCGAAGGGGACCCAGACCCGGCCGGCGGCAACCGCGAGCGCACCTCGTTGTTGCATGGCCTGCGGATCGGTACCGGGCAGGTCGACCGAGCGATGCCAGCGGGTCGCGCCGGTTGCCAGGTCGAGAGCGAACAGCTGGTGCGACACGCTGTCGCCGATCGAGGCGACCAGGTAGATCGTGTTGTCGCGAACGACCGGGGTGCCGGTGATGCCGAGCGGATCGATGTTGCCGCAGGGCAGCGTGGACCGTGGCGTTGGCGAACCCAACCGCACCCGCCACTTCTGCTGACCGGTGAGGGTCAGCCCGTACACGATGTCGTTCTCGGTTGCCACCACCACGGTGCCGTCCGAAATGACCGGGGAGGCATAGACCTGCCCGTCGAGCTTGATGGCATCCACACTGAGCCGGCCGGTCACGCTCGGCATGGCCGCGCTGACCCCGGATCGCTCGGGATTGCCGTGGTATTCCGGCCAGTCCGCGTTCGTGCTCTCCGCCGGCAGCGCACTGCTGGACGGCGTGCCGCCGGCACTGCCGCTACTGGCGGCGGTGGTCGACCCGGCCGGCGACGGGGGATGGCTGGGCGGACCGGAGCTGGCTGAGCAACCCGCCATCGCCACCGCCAGGGTCGCGGTCAGAGCGACGATGCACGCACGGGTCATCACCCGACTGTAGG
>Ga0187809_10000078_pt1 | contig 72010 bp, 70 predicted proteins | sample NC_wetland_sal_i_8_FD_132415 | JGI IMG/M metagenome (GOLD analysis project Ga0187809, IMG submission 132415) | Wetland sediment microbial communities from Neuse River Estuary, North Carolina, USA - ASW_4 | ecosystem: Environmental > Aquatic > Freshwater > Wetlands > Sediment | place: USA: North... | reverse complement strand
CGGAGTGCGGTGCAAGCCATGACAGAGACATCAACGCAGCTTGCAATATCCTAGCCGCAGGGCGTGCGGTGTTAGCCTGTGGAGAAGCGGTAAGACCCGCTCGAAAGCTGAAAAGCAATCGAGGGGGCAAGCCTTCTGTGAAGCAGGAAGCCTGGCGTGTGAGCGTCAGAATCCCCCGGCTTTAGCCGTGGGGAGCATAGTCAAATCCTATTTTTATTCCACGTACGCCTTTCAAAAGAGAGATTTGTAGTCCAGCCGTCGAACGCAATGGCACGGTTTTTCGAGGGGCCGACAAGAGATGAGAGCTAAACGGATTCAATGGCGGCGGTGTATATGATACAATCGAAGGGAATTGAGGCAAGGAGCGGTAAGCATTGTCCCTGCGCATTTTGCATGTTCGTTTTTTGCTTTCTTACAATGCAAGGGGATAGGTATGCCCATTTTTCGGCGTGAGACATAACCGATGGGCATAGCCGAACAGATTTGCGGTTGAATCCCCGACCGCAGCAGAAAACATTCTGCTGCGGTTTTTTTGGTGCGCCCGGCATGGGTGGGATCTTTAGGGTGAAAGTCCCGAACGGGGGTTGGCGACACACCTACCGTTAGCCAAGAGCAAGGGTGTCCATCGCGAGGTGGAATCTGAAGTAAGGCGGCGGCAAACCTCCGGCCCGAGGAACACGAACTCCAAGCGAGGCTAGCGACAGTTGGGTGAGTCTGCCAAACAAGACAAAACCCTTGCTACCCAAGGCTGTCGAGAGTAGATGGAGCGGGTATATGGAGGGAAAGACAACGTTCTTACCCGGGGAGGTATGTCCGGCACGCTAGTAAGTCTGGTAACCATCGCCCGTACGTCGAGTCGAGATCCCGAAACCAGACCGTGGAGGTGTTCGCTTGCTAGGAATTCCCACTGTGTTATACCGCCTTATCCAGCAGGCGGTGTCATGATGACGGGAGTCTGTGTGACCTCGGAAGAAGGCGTCGCGCAAGGCGGGCCACTGAGTCCGCTACTTGACAACATTATGTTGGACGACCTGGACAATGAGTTGACGAAACGAGGAGCGTCTTCGAGAACTTGGACTAATGGATACGTCGGCGAATGCGAATGTGTCTGTTGAAGCAATGGAAACAGTCCAAGACAAAACGAAGAAAACTCGCTGGACTAGGCATCCCAGAGGACTGGGCACGTAAGATAAGCGGTTCACGTAAAGGATACTGGCGCTTGGCTCTGACTCCACAAATGAATAAAGCCCTTGGTTTTGCCTATTGGCAGTCCCAAGGACTTGTGAGCTTGACTGAGCGGTACGACGCACTTCGTTCCACAACATGAACCGCCGTACACCGAACGGTACGTACGGTGGTGCGGGAGGTCGGGAGCTAGGCGCTCCCTCCTACCCAATCGTTTAGAAAGGAGAATACGATGGTCCGCTTGCTGCTGAACAACCGCCGCCTGCAAATGTTTCTTTTGGGATCCACCCTGTCCACGTTTGGCACCGCACTGAGTTCCGTTGCGTTGCCCTTGTACGTGCTGGCCCATTTTCACAGTTCTCTATTACTTGGTATTGTGTTCGTGGCTCGGGCCATCCCTGGCATCGTCTTGGCGCGATGGGTAGGGGGCGTCGTTGACCGGCTTGGTGCTTATGTGTCGACCAGCATTGCACTGGCCGTTTGCGGTCTCGGAATCGGAGTGGTCCCCGTGGTGGGCTTCAGTGCGGGACTTACTGTCATTGCCAATATGGTGCTCGGAGTTGGACTGACACTGCTGTCGCCTACTGTAGCCATGTACATCCCCGCCTTGGTGCCGGATGAAGAATTGGAGACAGCCAACGGAACCTTTCAGTCCACATTCACGGTGGGCAGTTTGCTTGGCACAGCGCTCGGGGGCTGGGTGGTCCAGAGGGGCTACTACGCTCTGGGATTCTATGGAGACGCCGTCACCTATTTTGTTGCAATTGGAACCGTGCTAATGGTAGGGAGGGTGAGTGCAGTCAACACAATTGCACGTGAACCACTGCACCATGGTGTCACCCAATCGCTTCGTCGAATTGTTACGGATATCACAAAGAATGCCGCTTTCATACAGATGTTGGTGGTCGACTGGGGACTATCCTTCGCCATGGGTATCATTAACGTGGCGCTCCCACTCTATACCGCGCACACCCTTCATCGGCCTTGGTTGTATAGTCCACTACTGATGGCAATCGCGGTGGGTGACTTGCTCGCCGGGTTTATGTCCTCCACGGCGCGAAGAGTCATTCCGGCAGGAAAGGAAGGAAAATGGTACGTTGCAATGGCGAGCCTGGTGGGTTTGACTTACGTTTTCATAGCTGTAGTGCCAACCGTAACGGCTGTTTTTGCCGCGAGTTTCATTGGCAGTGTCACTACTGGATTGTTGTACGTCATTTATGCCAGTACGGTGCAACGGACAATTCCTGCCGAAGTCATGGGAAGATTTCAGACCGTAATGTCCGGAGTCATCTCTGCACTCACGGGCGGAGGGAGTCTGTTAGCCGGAATTGTAGGCGCTGGGTCCTGGGGATTCGGGATTTCCGCATGCATACTGTGGACATGTGCCATGATGAGTATTGTTCTGGTGAGGGCGTAGGGCAGACGTATGGGGGCGCGAAAGGTGCATGCCGGAACGCGTGTGGCCGTACAGACTTGGTGGTGAAATATTGCTGACGAAATAACGTCCGATAAGATATATTATGTTAACAAACGGGGATGAGCTTGGACAGTTACAACATATGGACGTTTGGCTGTGGTGACTCCTCAACCGTCAGTGTCATCCCCTCCCGCTTTCAGTCTATCTAAACATCTGCTTGGAAATGTTTCGCCCGATGTGGGCGATGAACAGTGCGAGTTCTTCAGGCGACTCCTTCATGCCGCTGGTTATCCATTCACCAATGATACTGGTTTGCACGCCGGTCACAATGGAATCCATCAAGTCAAGGAGCATATCTTGAATGACCTCTTTTGTCCTGATAACGCGCGAGTCTTCTCGACCTTTCACGGGCACGATAGCACCGTTTTCTGTCTTTCGTCATGGTTAATCGACAACTTCACGGAAAGTGACTCACAAGTTAGCCTGTATTCCTATTATAATCAACATGTGACGACTATCTAGATTGATGGAGGTCAACCCATGATGGATATTCAGGTATCAGACGTAACCAAGAGTTTCGATAAGAAACCGGTGGTTAAGAAAGTGTCGTTCACGATTCTGTCCGGAGAAATATGTTGTCTTCTTGGTCCCTCCGGTGCAGGCAAAACAACCATGATTCGTCTCATGATTGGAGCCATTGCGGCCGACACCGGATCCATTTATGTTGGCGACGTGCAAGTCCCAAATTTGAAGATACTAAAAAAGGTCGGATTTATGCCTCAAAATGACGCCTTGTACGAAGACCTGTCAGCAGAAGCCAACTTGCGTTTTTTTGGTGGACTCTACGGTTTGGACAAGGCCAAATTGGAAAAGCGCCTCGATGAAGTGCTGGCTTTGGTGGATTTAACGAATCACAGGAGGAAATTAGTAAAGAATTTTTCTGGCGGTATGAAAAAGCGTCTTTCTCTTGCTGCGGCCATTTTACATGAGCCGGACGTACTGCTCTTGGATGAGCCTACGGTAGGAATTGATCCTGTCCTGCGCCGCACCATTTGGAATCAATTTCAACAGTTCAAACAGGCTGGAAAAACGATGGTTGTCTCAACCCACGTCATGGATGAAGTCATTGAATGCGACAAAGCTGCATTGATTTACGATGGTTGTTTAATTGAGTACGACACGGTAGAAAATTTGTTGGACAAGACAGAAAGCGGCAAGGTGGAAGAACTGTTTTTCATTGCCGCAAGAAACATGGAAGGCAGTGTTGCCCAATGATGACTTTGGCGAAACGTGTCATCAGACAGACCATCAATGACAAGCGGAGTCTCATGATGATTCTGCTTGCGCCGCTGCTGATTTTGACGCTAATTTATTTCTTGCTCGGCAATTCCAACTACGTGCCGACGGTTGGGATTGACAAGGGCGCAATGCCAGCCACGTTAGTCACAGCGTTGGAAAAACAGGACGTGACTGTTACTGGAATATCCAGTACTGACGTGCAACACCCTAAGGAATATTTGAAAGACCACAAGGGTGTGGATGCCGTCTTCTCCATCCCTCGGAACTCAGGAGCAAGCATTACGCTGTATGAACCATCATCCAAAGCTTCCAAAGCCGTTGCCGCCATTCAAAAGGCTACGGGCTCCTTGAATCCTGCGGCAAAAGTAAATATGTCGTATGTCTATGGATCCGCCAACGATTCGACATTTGATTCCCTTGGATACGTGTTTCTAGGTCTGTTCTCATTCTTCCTCGTGTTCATCATATCGGGGATGGCCCTTGTCAGAGAACGCAGTGGAGGGACGCTGGAGAGACTTCTTATGACACCCATTAGGCGCGGCGAGGTCATTCTGGGCTATACCCTGGGGTATGGTGCGTTTGCAATTGTCCAGGCCATCCTTATTGTCCTCTATGCCATTTACGTGTTGAACCTGAGTTCCATTGGCAACGTGGGCTGGACTTTGTTAAGCATGGTCCTAATGGCAGTGACCGCCGTCTCCTTTGGAGCCATGATTTCTGTCTTTGCAAGTTCGGAACTCCAGGTTGTTCAAATGATACCAATTACCATCATTCCACAGGTGTTCTTTTCAGGATTGATACCGTTGGACACCATCCCCTACCACCTCGGCAACTTATGCTACATCATGCCCATATATTACGGTGTGGCGGCCATCAAAGGCGTCATGGTATACGGTCACGGTCTCCCGCAAATCTATCCGTACCTGTTGGGGCTCGTTGCGTACAGCGCCGTATTGTACGTTTTAAACACACAAGCGCTGAAGAAGTTCAGGAAACTTTAATCGCAATCGCGCAGTTCCTACTGTTCCTCACACTCAGCGGAGCGCTCTCACATTTGCTATGGGTGAGAGCGCTTTTCTAAATTCTGGTTGTCTCAACTAGGCCAGTAGCCTTGACCAGCCTTGTCAACCGTCACTCATTTGCATCTTATAACAACTACGCAGGCTGAGCAGTCGCAACTGCAACTATCATTTATTAAAATCTGGACGACTATCCAGTGCGCTGATTCGTACAAGTTCATAACCTGAATGAGGGTCGTCAAACGGTTGCACAAGGGAGGATGAACAATGGACGCTGCCCAGACAAATGTCTTCAATCAAGAACCATGGGAATGCCCGGAACCCGATTTTAGAGAGGTTCTGTACCGACTCTCGCATCAGAATGTGACCATCGTAACGAACCTGGAGACCATTACCGGAACCCTGATTCGAGTCAAACTGAATTACGTTGCCGTCATTGAATCGACGTCGAATATGGTTTTGATTCCTATTTGCAAGATTCAATCGATTACGCAGGAGTAACAGAACAGTAAGATGCGCGGGTTGCAGAGGAGGCTTAATGAACACCATGACAATCAGAAATCTGTTTGTGAGACAGTTGAACCATATAGCTGGGCAGACGGTTGAAGTTGGCTATGACAGTGTGATTACTACTGGAGTAGTAGACTATGCTCGCGATGACGTCCTGGCACTGGTTGAAACGTCAGGAAGAGGGACCGGATCGTACGCTCCTGTGAACACGGTCCTCTTCGTCAATGTCGACTCAATTGATTTTGTCCGATTGCTTTAACGAGTTCCCGTTTGCCCTGGTGGCCTGTATGTCTGCCAGGGCAAGCTCTTATCGATTTGCCCGCAGGAGAGTGGCCGGAATGACGGCGCGGGAAAACAGGATTGTGGGAAGGGTTGGTTCCATTGAGTCAAATGCCAAAAGTGCTGGTCATCTCAGTGCCAAAAGGGGGAACGAACCTGCTCATGCAGGTAGTCCTGGGGATTCCGGGAATGACTCAGACGCGGCAAAATATGCTGAGCCGCAGAAACCCCAGCTCCATGGCACCAGGCCAAATGAGCGTTCTTCATCTTCCTTACTCAGAAGAGTTTGAGGAAACGTTGCTCCGTGAAAGGATAAAAATTCTCTTCATTAGCCGTGACTTGCGGGACGTGGCTGTGTCATTGATGTACTTTATTGAGAGAAGTTTCCCCTCTCATGTCCTCTTCCCCGTGTTGGAAAATCTCAGCCGCGACGAGAGGCTATCCGTCATTATCAACGGATTAGACTTTCATAAAGATTTGTCTGACACTGTCCTGGCAAATGAACTGTTTGTCGCACATGGCCACGGCCTTTACCCAAATATTCAAGGTTTTTGGTCCCCATTCTCCCCGTGGATTACCTGCAAAGCCGCATGCCACGTCACCTTTGAAGAACTGTCCCAGCCGTCTCCAGAAAGAACGGCTGCATTGAGGCGAATCGTCAACTTCCTCTGGGAAGACCTGTCCGCATTAGGCATTCCAAAAGGGATGCTGGTAACCCAGATGGAACGTAACATCAATCCTGCTACATCGCCCACATTTCGCGCAGGCCGCATTGGAGACTGGAAGTCTGAGTTCAAAGCACATCACACAGCGGCGTTCAAAAGCGTTGCTGGTCAAACTCTGATTGATTTGGGCTATGAATCGGATTTCCACTGGTGAGGCTGGCGCAGGATGAACATACTGGCGTGCCGCTGGTGACGGAGCAAGGTGGCAATTTCTGACCTCGGTGCAGCCTGGCGCTGAAGGCGGGTGATTATCCCACTGCGACGGAGTACAGTTGGACAAACTCTTGCGCCAAGTCTCGGACGTTGAATCGAGATTCCACAAATTGCCGCCCCTGGAATCCAAGGCTGGCCTGGAAGTCTGCACAGCTTAAAACTACCGCAATGGGTACGGCTAGAGACGTTGCAGTAATGGGTCGATCCGCTTTGTGATCGCCAAAATGATACTGCAGCGCTAAATCGAAATTTTCCGGTAGCACCAGACCAAACATGCCCTTACTGCCTGCTGCTACTACGGGCCGCTGGCAGGCCATGGCTTCCAATGCCACGCGTCCCGTCCCCACGACGCAATTGGCCAATGCGAAGACTCGATTCATTTCCGTCTGTTCCCCCAAGAATGTCATGAACTCATCTCTCTGGGCATCCTGCAGATTCGTTCCATACTTTTTGACTGTCTCGGCCCCACTGCCTCCGCCGGCGACGATGAGCTTCATATCCGGAAAGCATTCACGCCGCAAATGAGTGCAGGCGTCCATGAGGCGCATGCAGATATCGGCCTTCTCCCATGCGAGGCGACCCGCATAGACAATGACAGGTTCGTCCAGCGCCAATCCATAGGTTTTTCGGGCATCATACCTTTCCATGGGTCTGTAGTCGTCCAAGGAGATTCCGTTGGGAATCATGGTAGACGGGATACGGTTTTTAAGTAACCATTCGTGAATTGCCGGACTTACGCTGATGACGTTACCCTGGTTGTTTAAGATAGCCCGAATATTGGCGATGTTAGAGTAAGTCCCGTGCACGGAGAAGAACATGGGAACATTGAACTTTCGAACGGCGAGGGAGGTAAAACGGGCAGAGGTTATCTGGTGTGAATGAACGATATCTATATTTTCCTTTTCAATGATATTCATGAGCTGGTTCTCCAGGTCACGCCAATGCAAGGCGTGGACGGATTCGTCCAGGGGAAAGTTCAGGTGGTAAATGGTACACCCTGTTTTCCTGTATGCTTGAGTCAACGGACCGTCCCTGCCAACCACAACCACGTGAATACCCCTGTCTTGCAAATGCGGTATGGCCGACAAAATCTGGGTTTCTGTGCCACCTATGAAGAAGCCGTCAATGACAATGAGCAATCGTATTTGTCTCAAAATATTCCCTCCATACCCCGTTTTAAGGGTGAAATTTCTCTGGCCATCTGTTTGGCCCTATTCTGTAGGCCGAAGCTCTGGAAGTTCTGTGGTCCTATTCTCCCACCCTATCTCCAGGCGTTTTCTCTGTTCCCGTTTATTGACACGGGATAGTGCAGCTTCATTTCATGACCGCTCAATGTGACTGAATTTCCCGGAAACGTTGGGCCGGATGCATTCGGGCGTAATACAGAACCTCAGGCAGATTACCCACCTCCGCCCCACTCTCCATGCACTTCTTGATAAACTGCATATCCTCGAGACCGGGTGTGTGTCGGCTGAGACCTCCCACCATGTCAAAGACGATTCCCTTGAATAAGAGGGTGGAGGAACAGACTGCCGGCCTTCCCAACAGGTAGCTCTCCTTTATATCATCTTGGACCGAAATCCAGTCCACCACGGTCCTGCGGTCAAACTGTCCATCAGTGAATTCCGCCACATTGGTTCCTACCATGTCCAGCTCGGAGGCTGCCAAAAAATCGATCTGTTTTTGAATACGGTCCGGCGCAGAGATGTCATCCAGGTCTTGAATGGCTATGTACTCCCCAGTCGTCAAATAGAATCCAATGGTGAGAGCGCCGGCGTATCCCACGTGTCGCGGCAACTTCACCATGGTGAAGTTGCAACCTTTACCGTTGAAGTGGTTTGCCCAAGATTCCACAACCGTCACTGTGGAGTCAGTTGAGCAGTCATCCACGAGGACAATTTCAACGTCCTTGTAGCGCTGTGCGCGCAAACTATCAAGGCACTCTACCGCATACCGGGCATAGTTGTAACTGGGTATCACTACACTTACGAGTCCAGGAATCCGGTTGTATATCATGATGCTTCCTCCAATTCATCGTGTCTGGCCATCAGTGCCAAGACACTACCATTCTTCTCCACGAGCAAGCCTTCGTGATGTCTGACCGTCATGCAGTCTGTAATAGTACAAAATGGCATCCATGTTTTCAGCTACGACACCGTTGGAAACATACCTGGCGATAAATTCAAAGTCAGATACGCTTTTCATGCGACGTGTCCATCCTCCGAGCCTGTCAAACGTAGTTCCGCGCATCATGACGGTTCCATCGCAAATACAGTGTCTCCCGGAGGCATAGCTTTTTCGTATATTCTCGCGTCCGTAGACGAGCCAATCTGCGGGCTTGGTGTGTGCCAAATCGCTGTCGTTGAAAGTGGCGTAATTCGTGGCCACCATGTCTACCTCTGGATGCTGGCGAAGAAACGCAATCTGTCTGTCAATACGTTCTCTATGTGATATGTCATCCGCTGCGTGGCAAGCAATAAATTCACCCTGAGACAGAAATAGTCCCGTCGTGGCACTTCCTGGCTGTTTTGTGTTTCGCGGAAGTCGAAGATACAGACATGGAGGCCTTTTGGAACCTTGTGTCTCTGCATGTGTCCATCTCTGTACGAACTCCTCAATTTCGTTATTGGAATGGTCGTCCACCAGAATAATTTCAATATCTTTGTAGGTCTGATTCACAAGGCTCTCGAGACAATCCTGAAGATAGTGAACCTCGTTATACACTGGCACAACCACGCTCACCAAATTTGGTACCCTGTTACTGTTACTGTTACTGTTCAAGGACATCCCTTCCCGTCTGTGCATGTCGCCGTGTTACCGTAAAGCTCACAAATGACTACGAAAAACCGCCAACTTTCTCGCCACTCCCAGGTACCTTATTCGCGCACCTGCAAACCAGACACGGACAACCGTTGACTCCAACAGACTTTTCAAAAATCCGCGCCGCAGCCCGTACCTTCCCTCTTCATGAGACATATAAGTAGAAACTGTCCCACAAGGAGTCCCTTGACTGCTGCTACCGATGTTCCTACCGTGTTTACGGCCTGAAGTGGCGGTGGTTTAAAAAGGAGAAGGTTTTAAGAAGAGAGGAACCTAGATGAAGATTATGACGATTTTGGGCACTCGGCCTGAGATTATTAGGCTGAGCCTGATTATTCATAAACTGGATGCCTCACATCACCAGCACATCCTGGTGCACACGGGCCAGAACTTCACGTCGTCCCTAAACCATATATTTTTCCGACAACTTCGCATTCGCAGGCCGGATTATTCTATTCAGCTGAAGAGTCATTCCTTTGGGGCGCAAATTGCCCAAATCTATCAAGAGATTGAGCACATCCTGCTATTGGAAGAGCCTGACAGGCTGCTTGTCCTGGGAGACACCAACAGTGCACTGTGCGCAATTCTTGCTGCAAGAATGGGAATTCCAGTCTATCACATGGAGGCTGGGAATCGCTGCTATGACCCGGAAGTGCCCGAAGAGACGAACCGGATTTTGATTGACTCCGTTGCTACGTACAACTTTCCCTATACACCAACGAGTCGGGACAATCTACTACAGTCCGGCATTCATCCCTCAAAAATTTGGGTCTCCGGCAACCCTGTCTTTGAAGTTCTGGAGACAAGTGACGAACACATTGGACAAAGCCCGGCTCTCCAACAATTTCATGTGGAAGATAACAAGTACTTTCTTGTGACCATCCACCGCGCGGAGAGTTTGGAACGGGAAGACCGGCTACGAAGCCTCTTTGCAGGCCTGCACCTTGTGCACAAGAAATTTCATTACCCGGTGCTAGTCAGTCTTCATCCGCACACGCGCGATTGTCTGCGCCGTTTCGCCATTGTCGCCGAAGAACCTGGCACTATACTGTTTGAACCTATCGGCTTGTTTGACTTTGTGCGACTGGAACGCAGTGCCTGCTGTGTCATCACCGACAGTGGAACCGTCCAGGAGGAATGCTGTATCTATCACATTCCGGCAGTGACCGTCCGTAACAGTACAGAGCGACCAGAGACACTGGCTTGTGGGAGTAACATTCTCGCTGGTGTCAATCCAAAGACTATGGTTGACTGCGTAGACCTCATGCTGCACTCACCACGGGCATGGTCTCTCCCCGACGGATATGACGACTTTCAAGTTTCCTCAAAAATGCTGCAGTTTCTGACTGGGGGGCTCAAGCATGTTTGAGAATCGCAATATTCTCATCACTGGAGGCACAGGTTCCTGGGGCTACCAGTTGACCCGTGCCTTGCTCAAACTGAACCCTCGCGAAATTCGCATCTTTTCCAGGGGGGAATATGCCCAAGTTCAGATGCAACGGTCCTTTGCTCATCATGCGAAACAAACGCACTTGAAATTTATCATTGGCGACGTTCGCGATTTTGACGCTGTGTCTGAAGCCTGTAAAGACGTGGATTTCCTGTTTCACCTGGCAGCCCTAAAGCACGTTCCAGTCTGTGAGCAGCAACCCAATGAAGCACTGAAGACCAATGTCGTTGGCACACAGAATATTATCAGTGCCAGCCTCCAGCGCAACGTAAAAAAGGTTGTTGACGTGTCCACCGACAAAGGTGTCGAGCCCATCAATTTTTACGGAATCTCCAAGGCTTTGGGCTAAAGGTTGGTGCTGCGGGCCAATCAGGAGGGCAAACCAACACGTTTCGTATGCATTCGTGGCGGCAACGTGCTTGGGAGCAACGGGAGCGTCGTTCCCTTGTTTATCAAACAGGCACGGGATACTGGGAAAATCACCATCACGTCAAAAGAGATGACTCGTTTTTTTCTGACCCTTCAGGAAGCCATTGACTTATTGGTACACGCAGCAACCGTTTCTCATGGCGGAGAAGTCTTTGTAATGAAAATGCGGTCCTGCAGAATTATGGATGTAGCACAGGTTCTTGCAAACCACTACGCTAAGGGTCCTGCTGAATTCCTGGAAACTGGAATCCGGCCCGGGGAAAAACTGCATGAGGTGCTCGTTTCAAGGTATGAAGCAGATCATGCGTACAAATTTGATCGACGGTATTATGTCATTCTGCCATTTGATGTCGACAAAGGGTTGATGAGTCGGTACGCCCAATATCCAAGATTTGAACACCGGTCCTATGAGTCCAATATGGACCTTATCTCCCTTGACAGTGTTCACCGCCTCCTTCAAAGAGGGGGATTTCTCACATGATGATTCTCATTTTTGGCGTTGGTGGCATGGCCGGTCATGTTTTATATCGGTACTTCTCTAGTTTCAGCCAGTTTGAAGTCTGGGGGACTGTGCATTCACCGCTGGAAAAATTCAAGCAGGTGCATAACCTGGACGTTCGCAACCGCCATCGCGTCCTAACCATGATTCGACATCTCCAACCGGATGTAGTCGTGAATGCCATAGGGCTCCTCAACCTGTCTGCGCAACAGAATATCAGCGACGCCATCTACGTCAATGCTCTGTTTCCTCGACTTCTCGCGCACTACGCCAAGACGCACGGGTTCAAACTGGTACACATTAGCACGGACTGTGTCTTTTCGGGGCAACGGGGCAATTACATGGAACAAGATATAGCTGACGGAACCAGCGTGTACGCAAAGTCCAAGTCTCTTGGTGAAGTCGTAGATGACGGAAACTTGACCATACGAACTTCCATCATTGGCCCGGAATTGAAGCCTGATGGAATTGGGCTTTTGGGTTGGTTTCTGCAGCAAAAGGGGCCAATATACGGCTACCGACAAGTACTGTGGAACGGTGTCACAACCATGCAATTGGCGAGAGCCATCCACTGGTCCTTGTCTCGCAACATCACGGGTCTCGCCCATCTTGGGGCGCCAAACAAGATTTCCAAGTATGAGCTGTTGAATATGTGCAACGCCACCTTTCATAAATCCATACCCATTATCCCTTCTGATGAGCCCCAGTCAGACAAGTCGTTGCTGAATACTAGAACGGATTTCTGTGTTCCACTCCCCCCCTACGAAATTATGCTGGAGGAAATGAAACAGTGGATGGAGATAAACAAGTCACTGTACGTGTAATTGTTTTTCCATACGCCTCGTTATCAAGCCGGAGGGAAGCCCTGGCGTCGCTTCGGAATTTGCGGGCGCGCGTCCGCAAGGTCACGGTGCTGGTCCGTCACTCCCCAGCGGCTGGCGACGGGCAGGGTCTTGAAAGTGCAACGGGATTAGTCGTAGAATATCGTCTTCTCAATTCCTTTAAGGAGTGTCTGGAGGAGAGTGCTGCCAAGGATGAGTACTGCCTGTTTCTTTATGACGAGGATTTTGTTGCGAAGGCCCCAGACTTGACGCTTGTCCTGAATCACAACGAAACCAGAATGCTCGTTTGCCCCGTCACCTTTGGAAAAGTGGTATTTTATCGTCCAACACTTGTCCATGCGAGAACACTTGTGCAAAGGTGGGGGCGCCTGGCATCCCTTGGCCCGCTGGTGTGGGCCCATCCGGAATCTGCGTTGGCCGCTTGCAGGAGCCAATTTTTCGAACATGAAGTTGCGCATCTGGCTGACAGAGTTATCAGGCAGAGGCGCAGGGTAAATCAACGCAGTCACCTTGAATATCTGGAATCCCTCGGCGCCGTGTTACCTTACGTAAATCCGGTATGGAATCGGACCCTGAGTGTCGTCCTTGCCAATTACAACATGGGGAATTTCATTGACAAAGCCTTGGCGTCTTTTGCGGCTCAGTACGTGCCTGCGCATCAGGTTCTCGTGATTGACGACGGTTCGACGGATAACTCTGCGCGGCGGGTGAAGACTTGGCTGCCTCAAGTTCCGGACATGGAGCTACATGTAGCCGTGGCGAATCGGGGAAAGGCGGCTGCGTTGAATGCTATTCTGCCGTTCCTTACCTCTGATTTTACGCTGGAGGTCGATGCCGACGACTGGTTGGATCCTGGCGCCATACAACAAATTCGCCATCAATTATCAGAGCTTCCGGACAAGGCTAATTTGTTGTACGGAAATTTGCGGACATGGACGTTGCTCAGGAATGGCACCTACAGATGTATTGGGACGCATGCGGGACGGGTTCTGACAAACCTTCGCGAATTGTTACGTTACCCATTTCCACTGGGTCCGAGAATTTATCGAACGGAGGTTTTACGTGAATTGGGTGGTTTTCCGGTCTCCCCGTACCAAAATGGGAAGCTGTACGAAGATGTTCTCGTTCTGAAAAGGCTCATGGAAGCGGGTGAAATCAAGTACGCAAACTTCACAGTCTACAACAACTTGAGACACGCCGACAGTATCACTCAACGAAATCACGCACACTGGAAGCCATTTGTGGCCGAAGAGTTTGGGAGATCTTCATTCACCCAAGATACGCTGGCCAACACAACCCTGCCCCACGACACATAATTCCCGCCAAACGTTGGCACAATTTACTGTGACGGCATAATTTGAGCGCATTTTCCGTGGGAATATGCCGTTGTTTAGGTTGGGAGCGTTTTAATGATATGAAAAACATGCGCGAAAGCATCACGGTACTTCAGGTATGCATGATTTTGATGCTCGCAATTGGTATCAACAACCACGTGATTATCATTCCCATGTTGCTTCGGGCTGCGGGTAGAGACGCGTGGTTTTCAGCGCTATTGGCTTCGGTGCCAGGGGCTCTCCTTATGCTGCTGGTACTGTATATCGCTCGCGTATCCGGACAGCAAAATATTGGAGATTGGCTTCGCGCCAGAATACCCGGTTTTTTCGTGAACATGCTTCTGGCTTTACTGTGTGTACCGTTGTTTACCATGGCCCTGGTAACGTTGTACGACACCATACATTGGGCGCGGGTATCATTTCTGGAGACAACGCCCTACCTAGCCATTCTGCTCCCCCTAATTTTGGTCTGCTTCTACCTGGCTTACTCGGGAATCGGTTCCATCGTCATTGTCAGTGGAATCCTGCTACCATTGGTCATTGCACTGGGGTTTCTGGTGATGACCGCAAATTTTCCCCACAAGGACTTTTCGTTGCTTGCACCATTGACCGAATTCGGATGGATGCCCATAAATAGAGGGATTATCTATGCGACGTCAGGGATCGTTGAAATTGTCATGATTCTATTTGTTCAGCAGCACCTTAAGACGAAGGTGGCATATTGGAAGTTGGTCCTCCTCGTTCTCATCATGACGGAACTTATCGCTGGCCCAACCTATGGTGCGCTGGCCGAGTTTGGCGTTCAGGAAGCGGCGAATCTGAGGTATCCATCCTATGCAGAATGGCGACTTGTGTCCTTTGGCTTTCACTGGTCCAACGTGGACCTTTTGGCCGTTTATCAGTGGATGTCAGGTGCCTTGATTCGCATCAGCTTTCCACTGTTTCTCATTGTTGAATTGTTTGGCGTGAATAAGGGCAGAAAGCGGACCTTGCTGTTGGCATCGTTGTTCGTGGCCGCCTCGGTGCTGGTTCTGCTGCCTGTCAGTGACATGCAATTTGTCAATTTGGTATATTACTTCTTCATTCCTGGAGAGACCTATTGGTGGTGTGGGGCCTTGATTGTCTTGACAGTGGTCACCTGGGCACTGCGTCACAAAGGAGGATGGTCCAGTGATGCGGCGAGCAGCTCGTAAGGCAGACAAATCCTATCCTGTTCACCGAAGACTGGGTGAGAACCGACAGATTCTTGAACATCAGTTTCAGCAGAACGCCGAGATACAGTTTCGGGAGATTACCTTTGGCACGGGTCGTGGAACTAGGAGGGTCCTGTTTCTCTATACTCTGGGTTTCACGGACATGGATGCTCTCAACCAGTTTGTGTTGCCCATATTTCATGATTATTTTGCCGGCAATCACGGTCGTCTGACGGCAAGCCACCTTAAAGCAACCATGCCACTGATTATTGCCAGTGTGTCGGAAAATATTGAAGGGATTGCGGCAGAAATCTACCGTGGCATGCTGGTTGTGATTGTGGATGGCATTAACGCCGGCTTTGCCGTGGATGTGGCCAATCCGCCCCAGCGCCAGCCGGAAGAGCCACGAACGGAAGTTTCTATCCGCGGGCCAAGAGACGGTTTCGTTGAAGACATTGACATAAACATTGCGCTGGTGCGCAAACGCTTGCCAAGTAGTGCCCTCCGTGTAGAGCAGTTTGTCGTCGGCATGCGCACCCAGACGCGGGTGATGTTTGTTTACCTCAGTGACATCATCGATTCCCAAATCGTCAAGGATGTGAGGAAGCGGCTTGGGGACATCTATGTGGATGGAATTATGACAAGTACGCAACTGGAGGAGTTATTGGCAGACACAAAACACCGCCTGGTGCCTAGTTTTTCCTATTCCGGTCGTCCGGATTTTGTCGGCAATGCCTTACTTAAAGGCAGGTTCGCTGTTTTCATGGATGGAACGCCCGCGGCGGTTATCGGTCCTGCTAACCTGGCCCTCCTCTTTCAGTCTGCGGAAGACGATTACATCAACTCGCCCTTTCTCTTTGTCCAGCGCTATTTACGCTTCATGGGGGCTGTATTCTCCATATTTCTACCAGGCTTGTACGTGGCGATTGTGACGTACCACATCGATCGCATTCCCATCAATCTGCTGGGTACCTTTGTCACCGCCCGACACGGGGTTCCCGTGCCAACTCCAGTGGAAGTGTTGATAATGCTGGGAATTTTCGAAATGCTGCGTGAAGCCGGTAACCGCCTGCCCGCGGGGCTTGGGCAGACGTTGGCGGTGGTTGGCGGCCTTATCATTGGTGAGGCTGCGATTGAAGCGGGTCTCGTCAGTTCCACTGTACTGGTGATTACAGGTACCACAGCCGTTGCCTCCTTCACCATCTCAAACCAATCGCTGGCAGGCTCCTTCGTCGTGTTCCGACTGGTGATTGTGGTCTTATCCGCCATCCTTGGGGAGTTTGGTTTTCTCATGGGGCTTTATGCGTGTCTTATCTACCTATCCACCATACAGTCCTTTGGTGTCCCGTATTTGTCGCCCTTTAGTCCCTTTCGGCCCAAAGATGTCCGGTCCACCTTTGGCGCCCAGTCCACCGACACGCCCCATAAGCGTCCAACCATCCTTCGCGCCAAGGACCAAACCCGGACATGAGGCTCCCTCCTTGGAAACCGCGCTGCCTTCTTCTGTCATGGAGGCGCTGCCGTCTATTGGCTGCTGTAACGTGCTGTCTTCTGTTTCTTCCTGGTTGCTGGGACATGAGAGAAGTGGAACACCTGTTCTACGCCAACGCATTGGGACTGGACTACCAGCAGGGGCAGTTTGTGCTTTACGCTCAAATCTTAAATCCGCAGACCATTGGTAAACAGCAGAGCAATGGGAAGTCGTCAGAAGTGAGTTCCTGGGTTGGAGTGGGCAAAGGCGAGACCGTGGCAAAGGCATTCGAGGACCTCTATTCTACGACCCAAAGGAGGGTTTTCTGGGGGCACCTTACCGTCTTGTTGTTCAGCGAAAACGCTCTGAAGTCGGTTGGGATGGCTCCATTCATTGACCTCATTAATCGATATCATGAATTCCGTTACTTGCCGTGGGTGTATTGCACCTCCGATTCCCTCCAGGATGTGTTGTTGACCCAGCCTATCCTGGAGAATACACCTATATATTCGCTGCTGAGTGACCCCCTGACCACGTACAGTCAGAGTTCCTTTATCCGGCCTTTTCGCCTGTACCGGGATATGTCCAATTTGATGGAGCCCTCATGTCCGAAGTTCATTCTGGAGGTGTCTCTCGCCAGGGACCGCTGGTTCAACCGTCAGCAGGTGTACCTGGAGCCCCGTCTTAGCGGAATTGCACTTATCCGCAAAGGGCGCATGGTTGGGCGTCTTGGACGCTCGGAATTGACGGGAGTGGTATGGTGTTCGTCCCATACTCGTCGCGTGTTTCTCAGCCTTAGGGAGAAAAACAAGCCCGTGGCTGTTCTGGTAATGGAGAATCCGAAGTGCCGCGTTCGGCCGATACTAACACAATCGGGACTCAAATTTGACATGACTCTTCGGATTCATGGTTATGTAAGCACCCTGCAGATTCCGGCCACCGAATCCAAGCTGAAGGCTTTAGCTGCAGCGCAAATTCGCAGGGACGTCCGTCAGACCTACGTCAAAGCCCTGGAGATGAACCAGGACGTTCTGGGGCTCGAGGACCCCTTCTATAGGCGCCATCCAGCGGCCTTCAAGCGATGGCAGCAGCGCGGTGGCGTGAAGTTATTAAACCAGAAGTCATTGCGGACCATTGACGTTCAAGTGAGAATCGACCACTCCGGTAGAACTCAGGAGTCTGCACAGCACTACATGAACCACGGGCCAGACAGACCCAAGTAGCTTGGGGCAACCACCCCTAGGCGGGGGTGCACTCAAGCAGCGTCCATCAGTCTTCGTCTGAGTACCTTAGCGCCAGGGCTACTCCGTCCTACATACAATCAGCCCAGAAACTGTGGCCCCCATTGGCGTAAATCAGGGGCTCCGCCATTGGATGAGAGAGTTGCCGAACGTCCGGTTCAAATCGCTGGCCAGAATGTGCCCCGCCAGTTCGTGACCTTTTTCGTTGGGGTGCCAGCGGTTGCCATAGTACAGTCTGTACGTCTGGTGATGGTCTCTCATATAGGCCTGCATTTGGTGGTAAACGTCCAGGTTCACCACATTCATGTTATGGAAAGAGTCACCTTCCTTGAACAGCTCCGTGATGTACCTGTTGACCTCAAACCGGTCCTTCGTCTCCAGCAACTGTGTGACCGGAGGCGTCACTAACAGGACGACGGAATGGTGTGACAAGGCCTGGTCAATTTCCTGATGCACCTGGCTGCCGAAAGTATTGACAGAGTCTCTGTAGCGACTGTTCATATCGTTTTCTAGTCCCCAGGCAATGACCACCACCTCGGGCTTTGTTGTCCCCAGAATTGCTTCGTATTTTCCAGGGAAAATTTCGTTGAATCGCTGCGCCGTGTAGCCAGGGATGGCGTAGTTCAGATATCTGTAGTTCGTTCCTGTGTCCGCCGATCTTTGCCGGAAAGCCCGGCGGACGAAGGAATCGTTGCGAGGATCGAGCCAGCCGTCCGTCATAGAACCACCAAAGACAGCTACCGTTTCCTGGGGTTTGGCGTCGCCTTGCCTTGCAGCATAGGATGGCAACGGAACTATGGATATTGCGGTAGCTGCAGCTACCGTCAGGAGAAGTCTGCTCCAATGGAACCTCTTGTTCACGAGGACCTCCTCAAGCAGGGCCTTGTCTGGTTTCGACCGGCCGCAATTCTTCCAGTCCATCCATATACGGTCTCAGGGCTTTCGGCAAATAGACCGATTTGTCCGCTCTCTGGTGATTTTCCAGCAGCGGAATGAGAATGCGCGGTGAAGCCACGGCCGTATTGTTCAAGGTGTGACAGTACTGCAGGGCGCCGTTCTTCTCACGGTAGCGAATGTTCGATCTGCGCGCCTGGAAGTCCAACAGCACTGAGGACGAATGGGTCTCTCCATAACTTGCGCGGCTCGGCATCCAGGTTTCAATATCGTACTGCAGATAATTCTTCTGCGACAAATCTCCCGTGCATACGGCCACTACTCGATAAGGTAACTCCAGTAACTTCAAAATTTCCTCTGCATTTTGCGTGATTTCGGCAAACATCTCCATGGAGGCTGCCACATCGTTCTTGCAAACAATGACCTGCTCCACCTTGGAAAACTGGTGAACCCGATACAGTCCATGGACGTCGCGACCGGCCGATCCCGCTTCCCGTCTGAAACAAGTGGAGACGCCTGCCAGTCGAAGTGGTTCGTCGACATTCACAACCTCGTTGGCGTAAAAGGAGACCAGGGGGACTTCCGATGTGCCCACCAGCCACAGGTCGTCTTTGGAAATGTGGTAGGTCTGGTCGCGTCCCGTCGGAAAAAACCCGGTGTTGATTAGGGTTTCTTCCCGGACCATGAGAGGGACCTCCATGACCTTGTAACCCCGCCGATAGAGCAGGTCAATCGCGAGTTCCTGTACGGCACGGTGCAGCTTGAGACCTGCGTTGGTGAGAAAATACCCCCGCGATCCTCCCACTTTAATCCCTCGCGGCACATCCAGCATTCCCAGACTCTCCGCCAGCATGACGTGATGAAGCGCGGGAAAATTGAAGACGGGTGGTTGCCCAACCCGCCGGATTTCCACATTGTCTGCATCCGACTGGCCTACCGGGGTGTCCGGTGAGATGATGTTCGGTACCAGTAGCATCAAGGCTCTGAATTTTTCCTCGATTTTGGCTAACTGTGCCTCGGAGTCGGCCAGTGTGGCATTCACCGTTTTCACGTGTTGCTTTAGCGTTTCTGCTTCAACGCGGTGATTGTCCCGGATGAGCGTGGCCATGTGGGAGGATGCCGCGTTGCGCTTGTGACGCAGTTGTTCCACTTCGCGCAACAACCGCAACCTCTGTCCATCGACGTCCAGCAACTCCCGCACAGACAGTCCCAGCCCCTTTGCCTCGGCAGCTCTCTGCACCGTGTCCGGATGCTCTCGAATGAACCTGATATCCAGCATCGCCATCACCCTCCTGTGGGAAACTCCGATTTGAAAACACGATGCGCTCCCCGTCTCATTGGGACGAGGAGCGCAGGCCCGCGGTGCCACCCGACTTGAGCAAATTGCGAAAGGGAAACACCCCTGCCCAATCCTCTTGGTCAGCGCAGTAAGGGGCGGACCCGGTTCATTTAGGATGCAGATGTGGCACTCCGTAATGCCGTACACAGATGACCCATTTCTTGCCCCAGATCGCCAATTGGGATATTCACCCTTATATTGACTCAAGTTGTACCACAACTGAAAATCTACGTCAATCTCCGCGGCGCACCACAGTTGCAATCTTGGTATTGAGCGCAAAAAATGAAGGGAAACCTTTTGGATTTACATAATAGAAATTATGTCAACAATTTGACGGTTCATGACAGTGACTCAACTGACGATTCATGACAGTGACTCCACTGGCGGTGTATGCTAGTTGCCTCTCAATTTTGCCTGTTTAGTGTAAGGGTGTCCGTCTTCCCAGCAGAACGAATGGCGACTGTCGCAGTTGCCTCGGTCAGATGATAGACCTTCTCGTCTGGATTGGGACCCATCTCCACCCAATTGCTGTGCCCATCTTGGCCCACCCATTGGATACCTGTGGTTCCTTGTGACGATGTGAGGGTCAAGTCTACGGTATCTTGAATCTTTCCTCTCCTGTCCAACACATACAGGTCGCTCTCGGGGTATCGAAAACCAGGCGCTACCAGCGCATCGTATTGGTAGGAGACCAGCCATTGGCCGTCTTCGGCAAAGTAGTTGTGGGGGTTCTCTACCCGCATGTCCGCCGCCACATGACTAAAATTGATTTGCTCGCGGCGATGCAGGCCGTCTTCCGTCCACGTTATGGTAATGGGTTAGATAGCTTGCACGCTCTGAGGCAAGTTCAGGTCTGTCGCCCCCATTACCATATCTCCCTTGCGGATTGTGGAAGCAGCTCCAGCTGATGCTGTTTCCCCCTCCCACGAGGACAACCGCGGCAGCGGCAGCAGCAAAAGGACCCAGAGCCCGCAATGTGCGCCTGGCATTTCTGCCTTGAGGCTGTTCCAACAAATCTGGGGCCTCCATGGCGCTTTCCAGATGGCGCCAGATTTCCCGACTCTGGTTGCTGGGGAGTTCCTTATCCTTCAGTGTCACAAACTGCCGAACAAATTCATCCTGAACGTCTCCAACCTTGTCTCCAGTCTTCCCCATTACCTGGTCACCTCCTCGTCCTCGCCGTCCAGCACTTGACGAAGTTTCCCAATGGCGCGATAGTCTGTCATACGCACTTTGCCTTCGGTCCAACCCAGGATGGCCGCAGTGTCGTTGATAGACAATTCCTCCACATGGCGCAGAACGAAAACCTGTCTCTAGCTGTCTTTCAGGCTACTTAGGGCCTGTTCCAAAACCAATCCGTCGGCAACTTGGCTCGTGGTATTGCAACTGCTTCGCAGGAGCGGTGGGTATTCCCGCATAAACCGATTCTTCCTGCGCTCCTTGCGATAGGCATCCAGCATGTAGTTACGCGCGATGGTCAGCAACCAGGTTTTTGCACTGGCTTCGCCGCGAAAGCTGCGCCAGCCCTTGATGGCCCGCAGAAAGACCTCCTGAACCATGTCGGCTGCCGCCCCTTCGTCCTGCAAGCTGTACAGTGCGAACCGGTACACGTCGTGCTGATAGGTGTCGTAGAGCTGGCGGATGGCCTCCCGCGCCTCGTTGTCTATGGCCAAGCTGGTTCCCCCTCGCACCTGCAAACAGACCTCTGCCATTTACGAAGTTTTCTCTCTACTAATTAGACGTCAAAACCGGCAATTCATCACGACTGGTATTGCAAATTTTGTTGTGCAAGGTCTGGCTGGCAACGGTGCTGATTCTGTAACAACCGGGGTTGACCCGCGCTTTACCCTGGTTTCACGCATTGGTATACTCTGGTTGTTCTATGGAATTCTTGTGGATTTTTCGTAGAGTTGAAAACTCACGGGTTCATGGTAACTCTTCTGAGGTGACACTCTTGACATCATCGCGTCGTTCTACATCCCTGTGGCTACCTGGTCTATTCGCTATCGTCGTCGTCCTGTTCTTTTCGGGATACGGAAATACGGGGACGGTGGCCGGTGCTTCTCAGGAGATGATAAAGCTCATTATCAACACACTGCACGGACAGGACCTGCGAGCGAATTTCTGGACAGTCACTTGGGGTCAAGTTTATTATTCTCTCCGTCTTGTGGTTGTCAGTACCGTCTTTGCCGTGGTATTGGGCGTTCTTCTGGTATTGCTGCGGGTCCGCACCCGACGACGTTACTTGGTCCAGGCTTTTGAAGTCGTGACTTCAGCCCTGGAAGTGGTGCCGGAAGCGATTTACGTCATTGTTCTGGTGGTCCTGTTGTTGCTTCTCCTTCCTCTCGGCATCAACCTGCCGGTGTTTCCGGCTTTGGATCCCACTTGGAGCTACACCTGGATTCCCGCTTTTGCCTTGTGTATGCCGGGAGCATTTTATATCCAGCGAATCATCTACCTCCAGCTGCGGGACGAGCAGGCCTCCGATTACGTCATGACTGCCATTTCCAAAGGTGCTTCCAGGACCAGGGCCTTCTATAGGCATGTTCTGCCCAACACGTTTCCCACACTCATTCGCCATGTCCCAGTCATCGCCGGTTTTATTCTGTCAACCGTAATTTTCACGGAGTTTTTCATGGAGTACACGGGGGTTTTCTTTACGTTCACCAACTGGGCCACGGGCTGGGACTACATGACGGGAATTCCTCTCAACGGATCGTCCAAACCCACAGATATTCCCGCCTATCAGCCAGGACTGGTGTTCGTGATTGGATTGGTGCTGGTTCTGCTGTGGTTTCTCATTCGCATTTCCAGCAAACTATTTCTCAGAATGATGCCTGCAGACGATGCAGCGGTGACGTTCCCGCCGGCAGTGCGGCACAGGATTCACAAACCGTCGTTGATTGCCGGATGTATCCTGGTGGGCATTGTCCTCATCCTTGCGTTGTTCCCTCAGTTGGTCACCCACCAGCACCCGAAACTGTTTATGGGAAATTCCATGAGCTGGCACATCAACTCCGCACAGGGCCCCAGCAGGATTCACCCGTTCGGAACCGATGATTACGGCCGCGATCTGTTTGCACTGGCAGTGGAGTCTACCTTTCAGACACTGTGGCCGGCCGCCGTGTCTACCGTACTGGTTATTCTCGTCTCCATGACGGTTGCGGGTATCGGTTTTGCTTCCAATCACCGTTTCATAGCGCGGCTCGTCCAAGTGGTGGGCGACGCTCTGACGGCTGTGCCGGCGCTGTTTGTGCTCTTCCTCGCACTGTACGTGACACAGCTCAATGCTGCTCACCAGGCGTGGCACTATATTTTCTGGATAGTGCTGATTGAATCCGGACGCGGCGCCTATGCCTTCAGCGAGTCCATGAAAGGATGGAGCCAGTTCCAGTTTCTTGAGGGCGCAATCAGCGTCGGCCAATCTAACTGGAGCATCCTTCTGTCCCACCTAAGGTCCTGGTTGGGCTATTTTACTCTGGAGTTTGGCTTTACCGAGTTTGCCAGAATTCTGTCTCTCATGGTGCAGTTGGCGGCGTTTCATCTGTACGTGCGGGAGGGCATCGGTTTTCTCGCGTTTGAGGTTCCCGCCAAAGGCGTCGTTTCCATGCAAAGCACCTGGCTCTCCATGATTGGAGACGCCACCACCAGCATGCTCTATATGTCCAGCCCCTATGTCCTGTATGTCCCTGTCCTGTTCCTGGTCATGGTGGTGAGTGGCGTCAGCCTTATTGCCAAAGGCATTCGCGGTTAAATCTTCACCAGTTGTTTGCCAATGTTGTCTCCACGGAACAATCCCAGAAAGGCGTCAGGGATATTTTCGAAGCCTTCCACAACGGACTCACGCGACTGTAGCTTGCCCGCCCGCAGCCAGGCGGCCAGGTCCTTTAGAGCCTCCGGCATCATGTCTGAGAAATCCGATACAATGAACCCCTGCACCTTGGCGCGGTGGATGAGCAGGTGGACCCAATTCCTTGGCCCCATCTCCGGTTGTTCCAAATTATAGAGCGCGATTTGTCCGCACAGTGGGATTCGGGCGTAATCGTTGAGCAACGGCAGGACTGCGTCGGTCACATCCCCGCCCACGTTGTCAAAGTACAGGTCAACGCCATCTGGGCACGCTTCCCGGAGGTGCGATTTGAGTGCTCCGGACTTGTAATTTACAGCGGCATCAAAGCCCAGTTGCGTCGTGAGGAGGTTGCACTTTTCAGACGATCCCGCAATACCCACTACCCGGCACCCCGTGAGTTTCGCAATCTGGCCAACAATCATGCCCACGGCCCCCGCTGCTCCTGAAACAACGACCGTTTCCCCGGCTTTGGGTCTTCCAATTTGCAACAAGCCACAGTATGCCGTCATTCCCGGAAGTCCCAGGACGTTTAGCGCCGTAGTCAGGGGACCCAACGTGGTATCAATCTTTCGCAGACCCTTCCCCTTGGAGATAGAATACTCCGCCCAATTGAGAACACCGGCCACGAAATCCCCAACGGCGAAATTTGGATTCTTGGATTCCACCACCTGAGCCACCACGTCTCCGTGAAGTGGCTTGTTCAACTCAAACGGAGGGACGTAGGATTTGACGTCATTCATGCGGTTGCGCATGTACGGATCTACAGAAACGTACATGGATTTTACGCACAGCTCCCCGTCTTGCAGATGAGGCAGGTCCCGTTCTACAAACGCATAGGTGTCAGGGCCGGGTAGACCCACGGGGCGTTTGGATAAGTGAATTTCCATGGTTTTCAATGCCAAGCCCTTCTTTCCTGTAAAATTATGAAAACAGTGAATTTTGTAACCTGGGGAGGCCGGCACGGGTAGGTCCGTCAACGCGGGACACTCGCAACCGGCCCTGCCACAGAGTTACAGAGTTACAGAGTTACAGAGTTACAGAGCCTCAAAGCCAGTCAGGCGCTATGGCAGGGAGCTGGGCTAGGCCCAGTTGCCGCGCCTGAAAATCGGGACTACGGAGCCGTCGGCGCGGATTCCGTCAATGTCCAAATCCTCGGATCCCACCATAAAGTCCTCGTGAATGACACTGTCGTTGACGCCAAGTTCATTCAGTTCTTCCCGGGTCATGTCCCGCCCCCCCTGCAGACATGTGGGGTACGCCATGCCCAGCGCCAGATGACAGGAGGCGTTTTCGTCAAACAGTGTGTTGAAAAATAGGGTCTTCAGGCGCGATATGGGCGAATCTACGGGTACTAGGGCAATCTCGCCTAGAGATCGCGATCCTTCATCCGTCTCAATGAGCCCTTTCAGGGTGTCATAGCCGGTTTTGGAGGAAAAATCCACAACTCTGCCCTTCTCGAAGGTGAGCCGTATGCCCTCAATGACGACGCCGGCATAGGCCAGGGGCATGGTGCTGCTGACAACGCCGTTGATGCCGTCCCGATGCGGCAGTGTGTAGACTTCTTCCGTGGGCAGGTTGGCGACAAATGGCGTACCCCGCTCGTTGGTGCTACTGGCTGCCAGCCAACTATGTAACTCCGGGAGTTCGACGGTGAGGTCCGTTCCGGGGCCCGTATAGTGAAGTTTGGCCAGTTTCAGCTCGTTGAGCCAACGGGCGCGGTTTTCCAGATTTTGAATGTGGTCTGCCAGGGCAGCTACAGGATTGGGTTCATTCATGCGCATGGTGGTAAAGATGGCGTCCCATAATTGCTGCATGGCCCTATCCGGTGTAGCCTCAGGGAACATTTTCTGCGCCCAGTCTTGCGTAGGCAACGAGCAGACCAGCCATGTCACGCGATCTTCCATGAAATATTCCTGCACTTCCTTAAACGCCTTCCCCAGTGCCGACTGATACTTGTTGACACGGTCGGGATGGATGTGGCTGAGCAAATCCGGATTTTCGGAATAAATGTTCAGAAACGCCGTATTCTTGTCGCACTTTTCCTGGCGGCGCTGAATGAGCCACTCAGGCACCTGAACCAAATACTCGTCCTTTTCTTCTTCAAGTCGAATGACGCGGGCCAGGGGATCTCCCCATTCAATGTCCACGGTAGAGGCGCCGGCTTCATACGCTTTGCGCATAACGATTCTTGCAAATTCTGCAGTTTCCAGGGGGGATTGAATGGAAACGGGTTGATTGGGCTGGACGTTCAGACCGGCCCGAATGAGAATTTCGGCGTACTGTTCTAGCTGTTGTTGACTTGGCATGGATGGTGACACATCCCTTCTGCGAGTGTCGAGACAAAACAGACTCAGCACCTTCAGTGTAAACGAATTGAGGCGCTGTGGAAATCAACGACTGGAAAAAAATACAGCATCCGCACAGCAAAACCTAGAGCGAGCCAGCAATGCGAAGAAAGTGTGTGAGTATTCTCCCCGTGAGTCCCCAGACCACAAAACCGGGGAAGGTGTAGAAGTACTGTTGCTGAATCCACTTGCGCCAGGCGTAGTTCTCTCCTCCGGGAATAAGATGAAAGGGAAAGTCCTTCGGAAACACGGGAGATAGAGGCACCTCATAAGTCTGTGGTTTATGTCTCAAGGCGTCCGCGGTAGAAACGGACAGTATCTCTTCCACTTCCTCAGGATTGGGCCGCAGGTGAGAGCTCTGGCCAAGGACTCCTACGTAGGGATAGACAATAAGATGAGAGGATGCCACGACAATATCCAATGCGCCTAGCAGGCGGACGTCGCCAGCGTTCAATCCCAGCTCTTCCTGGGTCTCTCGCAGTGCTGCGTCGGCGGCACTTCTGTCGCTGGTGTCCACGCTACCACCAGGGAAGGAAATATCACCAGGTTGGTGTCGTAGCATAGCAGATCGTCGCTCAAACAGAATGTCGTAGCCGCCCTCTCCGGTTTCCCGCAACGTAACCATGACAGCGGCACATCGCGCTTCTTCGGCAATGCGAACAGACTGCTTCCTGCGTTTTAGACTCTCTTCCAGTTGCTGAATGTCAAAGGTGTCGTTCATTACTTGGGTCCTTTGTCTCCTTTCCCCAATGACATGACCCCTGTCTCTTACCATGTTAGCACCCAGCGAACCCCTAGACCACATAGAATTCCGCAGAGAATGGACAATAGAGTTCCTATCAGAAAGTATTCGGCGAACTCCGATTCGTCCATTTTTCCGATGCGAATCAGTGATTTCGCGGCAGCAATGAAGCTGATGTCCGTAAAGGCGCCCATGGCAATGAAAACGACGACCAGCAGGCGTTCCACGTAACCGATGAGTTGGCCGCTGCCGTTGTCACTGAACTCCGGCATCGGCCCGAGGGGGGTGCTCGGGGCTATTTCTGGTTCGCCGCTTCCATGACTGCTTCCCTTGTCGTGTCGCTTACCGCGTCTGTTTGTTTCCGGAGGTTCGCCAACCAGCAACTCCACCACCTGGCTGCTGACGGCGGTGGCACAGAGCAACAGGATGACAATGGCCAGAAACTGTTCGCCGCGGCGGTACAGAGACGGCGTACTGTGAACGTCGGTGATGGAACCGAAAAAGGATGTGAAGTGTTCCACTGGGATACTCTGTGTCCTCAGGCACCCATAGACCAATATGAGGATTGTGCCGACATGAGCAATTTGGCGAAGACAGAAGGCCGAAAACCTCGCGCATCGTACTGTCCATAGCAGATGGTCGTTTCCAAAGTCCGTTCCTGCTCCAATCTCAGGACCTCCACGACAAAGTTTTCCTGTTATCAGGTGCCAGAGTTGCTTTGCTCTTTCCGGAGTCAGTGTGGTGTCGAAAATCCAGTGGGAACCGCTCACCATGACAGGAATCGCCGCCATCGGCAGAAGGTCTACGGGTGCCCACCGGTTACCTGGCAGCAAAGTGTACAACAAGACGCCGCAGGTGGTGAGCACCAAGTGTGCGGACGCGTGACAAGTGGACGTGTGACCAGTGGATGGGTGACGTGGGCCATGCCATGGGCCTGTACCACCCAGGGGTCCAACGAAGTCGCCGAGGATATGCGCAATCAACAGAAACTCAAGTAAAAGGCCGTTGTTCACCTCCCCACCCCGTCCGGCGCTGCCGACAGTGTCGGCCAATTGTCCGTCTCGACGGAGGTCCCATGCAGCCAAAGGTGCACAGTTTGCCGCAAGTGTTTCGTCAGCCCCTGGCCTACGTCGTCGCGTGGACCCCCCTGTAACGCCATTAGGAGTTCAACAATTCTGTTGTGTGCCACCCTTATCAAATCCATATTGGATTGCTGGACCTGGCGGGAGATGGTGGAAATATCCTTTTGCAGTAGGTGTGCGGCATCCGTCCGGGAAAAATTGAGCAAGTCCAGGGTTCCTGCCTGCCGTTGTGCTGCAGTTTGGCGCCGTAGGAAACGGTGCTGGAACAGCACGTATTCGTTGAGACGCGCCGTCCAGGTCATGCGCCCAGTGGCAGGAGTTACAGCGGTTGGGACAACGGCTGAGCCAACGGCTGGGTCACTGGGGCGGGCGGTGCCCCGCGCAGCAGACGCAACCTTGGCTGCGGCGGCGAAAACCAGCCACGGACGTTTGTTGCACGGGGTGTGCTGCTGACGGTTTGACGCCATGCGTGCGGATTTCGCCAGGGGACTGTTCCAGGTTTCAAGTTCTTTGGCGGGTGGCACGGGTACACCCAGGTTCCCCACGCTCATGGCGCTGTAGAAGGGGTAGCGCTTGTCGTTCCACAGCAGGTGAATCCAGAACGACAGCAGATACGCCGTGTCACAGCCCTCTGCCGCCACAAAGACCTCATCTCCGGCGCGATGCACGGCAGCTATCCGTCTGTGAGACAGTTCGGGCAGACCAGAGACCGTGTCAATCCAGGAAACGGTTTGCTGCAGTCGCCGCCGCAACCAGTCCTGGTTGGGACAAGCGGAGGAATTGGACACATCCATAATGAGAACGCTGCCCGGAATCATCATACTGAGCCCTCCCTGGAACCTTCGATAACAAGTTGCGAATCAGTGAGCCTATCTGTAAAAATCCACGCTCACCCCACAGCGGGTGACGCAGCCTCCGGTGGCGGCTGCTGCCGTGGAAGTCCTCAAGTTGACACAGGGTATCCCTGGCAGTATTGTCGATGAAGAGAGTCCCCCCAAGGACTCACTCTGGAAGAGGAAGGCGGGGTATCCATGTTTTTTCGACGTTGTCGCCGTCGGTATTCGTTTCTGACACTGCTGTTGTTGCTGTTTGGGTTGAAGCGCCTTAAGGCTCAACGCCTTTCTGAAGAGGAGCGGATAGAGTACAAGGAGAAAAGCAAGTTATTCCGGAGCAAGCTGCGCGACGCGTTTTCTGTTTGGAATGAGGAAAAAACAGAGGATACTGTCAGTAAGGACGAACCGGAATCCGCCGAAGACCAGTAATGTTGAAGGAGCATTTCCGTGCAGGGACAACTAATGAGATCGTTGGCGATTTTTCGCCTTGCTTTGACTTTCGTCTGGGACTATTGGCGTGTCCGGCGAATTGAGAGAAAATACGATGGAGCTGAGAAGGAACAGGCTCTGGCACGGGTCTACGCGCAAGCAGGTGCGCGTATACGCCGTGCCGCTTTGCATTTGCAGGGACTGATTGTGAAGGTGGGCCAGTTTCTCAGTGCCCGCAGCGACGTCCTCCCTGTGGCGTTTACCAAGGAATTGACACAGCTGCAGGACGCTGTGCCTGCCGCACCGTATCCTCTGGTTCGGCGGCAACTGGAAGTAGACTTGGGAGCACAGATTAACGCTGTCTTTCAGGAGTTTCATGAAACGCCCATCGCTGCCGCTTCACTGGGACAAGTCCACCGGGCCGTGTTGTTTGATGGCCAGGTTGTCGCCGTGAAGGTTCAACGACCTGGGATTGAACGGCTGGCCAGGGTAGATCTCTCGGCGCTGCACAAAGTTGTGGCTATTGCCTACCGCTTCACGCGTTTTGCTAAGCGCATGAACCTCCCTGGCATGCTGAAGGAATTTGAATCCATGGTATACCAGGAACTGGACTATCGTCTGGAAGCGGAGAACCTTCGCAGGTTTCGCAGAGAGTACGGTGACTACCCGGAAATCGTTGTGCCGGCAGCCCATGACGAGTATGTGAACAAACGGACCCTGGTGATGGAGTTCATTGACGGCCAGAAAATCACGGATTTGCAGCAGTACGATATTTGGCAGGTGGACAAGCCCAAAATGGCCAGTTTCCTGCTCCGGTTCTATCTGGAACAGTTGTTGAAAAAGGGCTTCATCCACGCCGATCCTCACCCAGGCAACCTCATGCTTATGCAGGACGGGCGGCTGGGTGTTGTGGACTTTGGGATGATGGCCGAAGTGCCCAAGTCAGATGTGGCCAACTTTGCGCGTTTGGTACAAGGGGCGCTTGTCCGCGATTTGGACGCGGTAGTGGCTTCCATTGACGCTTTGGGTTTTTTACAGCCCTATGCTGACCGCGCCTTTCTGAAAAAAGCAGTAGGTTTCATGATCGATCGCGTTGGCGGTCTGGAACTGCAACGTGGACCGGAACTGGACGCATTCATGGATGAGTTCGAAGCGTTTGTCCACGAGGAACCCATTGTTATTCAGGCAAAATACATGTTTCTGGGCCGCGCCCTGGGCCTCCTCGTTGGGGTTATCTCCACACTGAATCCGGACATGGACTGGGTGGAGGTTTTGAAGGAACATGCCCTCCCCCTGCTGGATGCGACAAACTTCGCGGCTCCTGGCAGTGAAACCGGCTGGCGCAAATGGGTCAGGGAGACGGTTACCAATCTGTTTGGCGAAACTGCCGGCGCAGCTTCGAATCTTGTCCTCAACCAAGTCATCGAGACCGCTACTTCCTTGGCACGGTCCCCCGTTTCTCTGGAAAGGGCGCTCAGAACCGTGGAAAAGGGCGAGTTGACCATTCGCGTCCAGGCGGACGAAATCATCTATCGCATGGATCGACAGGAACGGGTCGTACGCAGAACGGTATGGCTGCTCATGACCGTGGTCCTGGGATTTGCCGGTGCTTGGCTTCGTCTGGAAAGCTTCTGGTGGCTGTCGGACCTGTCCTTTGTGGGAGCCCTTGTGACCTTGTTTCTCGCGCTGGTTGCGGCCATTGGCGGTAGCCGCAGGCGCAGACTCGGTCCAGGCGGCGAATCCCGGCACCGGCGCCGCTAGCCCAGTTGAATTGCCACCGGAGCGGACTCGATGGTGGGACGCAGCGTCACCGAAGCGGACTGGCTGGTGGGACGCAGCGCCACCGAAGCCGGAAGAGTGGGAGATGAGTCAGTCGGAAGGTTATTCGACACCGTGGCATGTGGCTGTGGACCACTAGGGCGCGTTCGAGTTGACTTGGTGCGCAGATGTTTCCTGCACAATCAGGTTGGCCATGACCCTTTGCAGGTCCGGTTCCTGTGAGGTTAGCAGAGATGTCTCGGCCCCTTGAGCTGAGACCAGAAAACCGACGGAGCTCGTCGCGTCATTCCAGAATAGGGACGAGTCGTCGTTCACAATGACCTGATGACCTTCAAGGTTGATTGTGGAACTGGCCGTGCCGGGGTCGACGTCACTCCTCTCGAGCTTGCTCTGCGGCATGGAAATGGCGCCGTGGATTTCGCTGATGGACAACGCGGGACCCGGATTGTTCTGTGCCCCGGTAGTCTGACTGTAGGAGAGGGCGCACTCCTGGAGCCCCTGATGACCGTGCTGCTCGATGACTGCCGAAATGTTGGGAGACAGGCCATTCCAAGATTTGGGGAGTGCGGAGCTTGATGGAACAATCACAGTAAAACTGAGATGGCGCTTGGCGTCCGCCAAGGTGTTCATGTAACCAAATTGATAGTCCGGTGTCCGAGTGACGGTCAACGGACGAATCAACATGGAGCGAATTAGAGCCGTTAGCTTGGCCTGGAGGGTACTGTTGGAACGGCCCTTTACTGCAGGGGCTTGGGGGCTACTGTCTGTAGTACTGTCCACCACAATTTGAACAAGGACTGTACCCACGGTAAATTGGGCCGTGGCGCTGTCTGGCTGTGGGCTCTGGCTGATACCTACGCTGACGCCATTCATCTTTATGGTTGTCAACGACTGATTGGGTAACTGATTTATGGTTGTCAACGACTGATTGGGTAACTGATTTATGGTGCTGGGGTTGTTTCTATGTATGTCACTCTCCAAAATATAAATATACTGTGCCTTTCCATTCGTGAAAACTTCCTCAAAGTCATTTATCTGTCCCACTCCGGCCACGGGTGCGGTTCCTGGGACGGGGCCTTGCCACATGGTCAGGGACACCTTCCACCCGGGCGGAGTCGTACTGGGCAGTCTCGGGACGAACCCCACTTGCTTCACGTAGGCGGCCTGTAAAGCACTAGTGGCTGCCCTGGGTTGAACCGGACCCATCAGATACATCCACGGTTTGTAATAGAGGCAGGCGCCACCTGCCAGTAGTACCCCGGTAGCCAACGGCGTCAATATCAGAGTCAGGCGGCGGCGGCGACGTCGCTGTTGCCAACCTGCAACGGATTCAGTCAACCATTCTTTCCACTGTTCCTTTTCCGGAGACTGAAACTGAAGCTCTAAACGCAGCGTAGGCTGTAGAACCGAGTCAGTCTCGGAAAACTCGTCGTCCACAAGCTGACGTACTAGGTTGCCGGCGGTGTCCGTATGCAGGCAATCACGAAGGGCTTCAGCGGCCACAAGCAGTCGCGATTCAACCTTCGGACCGGGCAACTTCAGGATTTGACCCGCGCGTCGGCTGGACAGCCCCAGGACTTCGCGCAGTACAAACACCATCCGTTCAGCACTGGGAAGCGAAAGAACCTGCAGCATCCATTGGGCGGATTCCCCATTGGTGGACAGACCGCGCCGAGCACAAAATTCAGCTGTGAGGGCCGAGCTATTCTCCTTATACGTCCGACTCTGTTGGGCTTTTTTGTTCTTGTTCTTGCAGGTTTTGTGGCACAGCGCCAAGGCCAAAGTCAGCGGGTCTGGTGCCTCACGCCGCCGCAGAGTCGCAATGAGGCGTCCCGTCTCAGCCAGGGCCCGAACCGCTATGCCTCCTGTGTCCAGTGTACCCAACGAATAGAAGACATAGGTTTCCAAGTAGGGGCGGTATTCCTGGTACCAGGCAGCCACATTTCCTGCGTCAAATTTCTTCTTGCGTTTCACTTGTCTCTTCACCGCACATTTCTTTGCACATAATGACATAGGGTTCCTGACCGGGACCAAAGATGAGACCTTCGTGAATGCAGTACCAACCCAGGCGCTCGTAGAGGCGACGGGCGCCGGTGTTGCTTTGTTGAGTGGATAATAACACGCGGCTGCGGAAGTGATGTTGCAGCAGGTGGTTGATAATAAACGTCCCCAGTCCTCTGTTCTGCTGTCTCTTCAAGACAGAGAGTTCTACCAGAATCCAGGCGTCCTGAAGTGAAGGATGGGATTCTCCCAATTCCTTGACAATGTAATCAAACCACCAGTTTCCGGCGAAGGCATCTGCGCCAAAGCCCATGGCCACCGCCTTGCCGCACTGATTTGCCGCAACGACACCGTAGAATCCGGGGAAGGTGGAATAACGCGAGATGAAATCATAGGCCATGGCCCAATCGTGGCGCCAAGTCTTGCAGTAGATTTTCGTTGCAGCCGCCAGCAGGGGCGAGTTTTCTGTAAAAGGGTGAAGCACTACGGGCTTGGTTTGAATTTTACTCACCCATCCTTGCCGCTCACAGTCTCTTCCACTAGTTTCAACACGGCGTCCGCAATTTCCTGTATATCACAAGGCGCTGATCCCTGGGCAAAGTTCATGGCTCCCCCGCCTTTGCCGCCAAATTTCTGCAGTACACCTTGGACCAGTTCACCGGCATGGTGGCCCGAGGCCGAACTGGTCGCAACGGCTAAGTGGAGACGTTCGCCCTGGACAAAGGCCATGGCCACACAACTGTTGGGGTGGGCCTGCTCCAGTTGCTGAAGGGTAGTTACCACGAGACCCTTAAGTTCACTTGGATTATCCATTTCATTTTGCGGCACGACCTTCAGACAATAGGCGTAATTGCCGGACACGGTCGCCTGTGCGGCATATTGGCTAGCCCGATATACCCTCACATCGGCGAGAAGTTGCTGCTCCCGCCTGCGGCAGTCCTTTGTTTGCTGGGCGAGGCCGGCAACCGTCTCTACCAGGTCACTGGCACCACACGACAACAGGCGGCTTGCGTAATCGAGAATCTGGAAGCGTTGTCTGTAGTCCTCCACGGCGCGTTTCCCACAGAGAAAGTGGATCCGTAGATTTTTCCGCATCCGTTCCACTTTGATGACTTTTAACAGCCCCACTTCTGCCGTGGATTTCACGTGAGTACCGCCGCAGGGGTTTTCGTCAAAGTCCTGAATGCTGACGATGCGAACGTTTTCCTTCACCTTCGGCGGCTGCCGTAGCTTAAACTGTGGCAAGTCCTCCAGCTGCACAGACTGCGCTGTCACGGCGAGATTGCCAAAAATGACTTCGTTGGCAGCAGCTTCAATGGCCCTCAGGGTCTCTTCACTCAACGCCGGAGTGTCCACGTCGATGGTCACATCTTGCGATCCCAAGTGAAAGCCAATTGTATCAACATCCAACTGCCGTTCGAAGCAGCGGGATAGAATGTGTTGTCCTGTATGGTGCTGCATATGGTGAAATCGGCGGTCCCAGTCAATTTCGCCCCAAATGACATCATCCCTGGAAAAAGGCAGGGTTTGTTGCGCTTCAGCTGTCTTGTCAATCACATGTACCACGCGGCCAGATTCATCAACGAACACGTCCGAGACAGGGAAGTTGGCCAAAATACCGGTGTCGTGGGGCTGTCCACCCGAAGTCGGATAAAAGGCCGTCTCCTTGAGCACTACATGCCACTGGCTGTCCGTTTCGCAGACTTCTGTCACTTGAGATTTGAATCGGGTCAGGTATGAATCTTCATAATAGAGTCGCGCTGAGGATTCCTGTGTCCCCTCGTCGTTGGGCACGCTATCTTCCTCCCTAGAGTTTTCTCAAATTCACTCGCTGGATTGAGTGGTTCGGGCCCTTTTCCAATATGAGATCGGCTCGGAATTTAGTGGGTTCAATATTTTCGTGCAGGTTGGGAGCGTTAATATCGTCCCAAATTTCAGAGGCTGTCTCAATGGCTTCTTTCTGGCTGAAACTGGCATAACGATGAAAATAGGCATCCCTGTCCTGGAATGAGGTCTCCCTCAGAGTCAGGAATCGTTCTATGTACCAACTCTTGACGTCCTCTTCCATCGCATCGACATAGACGGAGAAATCGAAAAAATCCGACACAAACAGTCGTGGGCCTTGCCGAGGATTGCTTTCCAGAACGGTTTGCAGGACATTGAGGCCTTCAACAATCAGGATGTCCGGTTGGTGAATCACCTGGTACTCTCCGGATACAATATCGTATTTAACATGGGAGTACACCGGCGCAGAAACCTCAGGGTTGCCCGATTTCACCTCAGCCAGGAACCGCAACAGCCCCCGTCGGTCGTAACTTTCAGGGAAGCCTTTGCGTTGCATCAGACCGCGGCTTGCGAGAATCCGATTGGGGTACAGAAACCCGTCTGTCGCAATCAGCTCTACCCTCGGGTGATTCGACCAGCGCGCCAGAAGTGCTTGAATGATACGTGACACGGTGCTTTTCCCCACTGCGACGCTACCCGCTACACCGATAATATAAGGAACCTGGCGTGTATGGTTTCCATGAAAGGCACTTGCCACGCGGTAAAGTTCCTGCTTCTTCGCAACATATAAGTTCAATAAGCGCGAGAGCGGCAAGTAGATTTGTGACACCTCATCCAGAGAAACTTTCTCGTTGACGCCCCGCAATGACGCCAGTTCCTGCTCAGAGAGCGGTAGCGGCGTGCTTTCTCGTAACTTGCTCCACTGTTCACGGGTAAATTGAATGTATGGAGAATAGGAAATGGATTGGGCCGTGGACGTATTCATGAATCTACTCTTTTCTTTGAGTCTCTCATTAGTTCAGTATCCAGTTAGATACTGTAGAACACCTCGCTCAGAGAATAGCCGTTTCTTTGCATTTCGTCAAATTCCGGCAGGCCGCCGGTCATATCTGTCTTCGATTGCGGGTCATTCACGGACATCAGGGGTAGTCGCGTACGCATCTTACCGTTTTTTTTCAGTGGTGATGTCACCCCTTGATTCCAGTCGGACTTCTACGCCCATGGCGGACAACAGCTGAAAGAACGCGGGACAGGTCTTCGATACACAGCCGGCGTTCTGAATCGCTACATTTTCAGTTCTTAAAGCAAGAATTGAAAACGCCATGGCAACGCGGTGGTCGTCATAGGAAGGCAGGGGACCTCCCCTCGGTTTGCCGGGATAGACGGTTAAGCCGTCTTTGTGCTCGTCACACCGGATGCCCAGTCGACGCAGGTTTTCCACGGCAGCCCGAATTCTGTCGCACTCGTGATTGCGAATGTGTTCCACCTCGGTGACGTGGATGGGCCCGTCGGCAAAAGGCGCGATGGCGGCCAGAGTCAGCGCTTGATCGGACAAGGCCTTCATACTCACTGTAAACCCACCGGAAAGACGTATCGGTCCTTGTACGGTCATGGTGCTTGTACCCCGCTCGACCTGGCAACCCATCCGCTGCAGGATATCTACAAACCTGGCATCCGGCTGGTATGTCGTTGGATTGAGATTGGTGACAGTCACCCGTCCCCCAGTGACGGCGGCAGCGGCAAAGAAGTAGCAAGCCGTTGAAGCATCGGCTTCCAGCACTGTATCTCTCCCCTGGTAGGGCTGCGACGGTACTTCAAACTGGGTCAAATTCTCATCGTGAACAACGGCAACGCCAAACTCCTGCATCATGGCAAGAGTGATTCGTACGTATTCCTGCTGAACAATCGCGTCTGGAACACGAATCGTGACAGGTCCCCGGGCGTATGGACTGCAGAGGAGAAGCCCACTGAGAAACTGACTGGAGACGCTGCCTGGGATTTCGGTCTCGCCACCAGAGAGACCGTGTCCGTTGACGACGAAGGGAAGCTCATCCTTGTCCCGCAAGAACCGGATGTCCGCTCCCAGGTCTCCCAGGGAAGCCAGCAGAGGCTCCAGAGGTCGTTGCCGCAGTTGTTCGCTCCCGTCCACGGACCATTTCCCCTTCGAAACTGCGAGAGCCCCAGGCAGAAATCTCGCCAATGTACCCGCCGATCCTATGAATAGACTGGCGCTGCGGACTGGCCAATGTCCCCCACTACCGTAAATCGTCACTGTGTCGTCTTCCAGTTGAACAGGGACACCTAGCCGTCTGAGACAATCCACCGCCCAGTAGGAGTCGTCGCTGCGAAGGATGCCTCGCAAAGTTGATTTGCCCTGAGCCAACCCTGCCAGCAACAACGCTCGATTTGTAAAGCTCTTGCTACCTGGTACATTCAATTTGTGTTCAATGGGCTGGGAGGGTGGAAAAATACGCGCAACCGCATCTTGACGCACGGTGGACCAGGGGGATTGCCCCTGATGGTTATGACTGGGATGGGCCATGCCTCATTCTCCCTTCTTTGCGCCTGACCGGAGTTATAAACGAAAAGGCTGGGGCAACAGGGCCAAATCCTGATAGGCTTCTTCACTGTTGGGGCAAACATTCCCCTCAGTCAGCATTGTCAATTGGTCGGGGGTAAAGGGAAACCATGAGAACCGATGGAACCCACCTCCCGTCAGTTCCCCCGGTCGTTGGCTGTGAGGTCGGCTGCATCCGCCTGCTCGCACAAGTCCTTGTTGTTTATCCGTTGGGAAACAGTTTGTAGAAGTTTTCATAGCGTTCGTCGCGCCCTGCGTTGTCGTTTCGACTTGTACCCTTGGCATTGGACGAAGTGCTGGCCACCTGTTTCCTTCCGGCTTTGCGTTCGCGGATACTTTGCCGGTACTGTTCCAACTCCGGCTTTGAGAGAATTCTATGTTTCTGCCAGTCGTACAGTACCGCGTCGATGTACTTGATACTGTATTTGTTTGCGTAAATCGCTTCCCGCAACGCTTCAACAATCAGCCACTGCGCGTAACCGTCCTGGGTCAGCCAGACCCGAAGTTGATCGCATTCCAAGCTGGAAAGAGGTCGCCCCAATTCTCGCTCGAACACGCTCACCAGATTCACCTCAAAGTGTTTATCGGAAGGCTCGTCCAACGTCGGTTCCACAATGGGCACTTTTCGCAGGCGTTGCCATAGAGGTGTCAGGTCGAAGTACTGGGATTCAGTACCGTTGTCGTGCAAACGCGATCCAATGGAAAGAAACCCGCGGTGCTGCAACCGTTCCAGGATGCCATGGACAGCCAGCTCATCCAGTCCGCAGCGCTGCCCAATTTCCTGCGGTTCGAGAAAGTCGTTGCGTTCAATTTGCAGCGCGGCGAGAATTTGCAGCAAGACGAGGAGTTCCTCGGGCCTCACGTGCAGGTTCGGGAAATCCTCTATCAGTTCGTACGGGATGACGAGAAACGGCTGTGCCAAGAAATCCATGTTATCTTCTTCCCGCGCGGGTGGTTTCATGAGTCTCCAAATCTCCTTCGCTAGCTTCAGGGGTAAAGGCGGTACAACAGACGCGGGAAGGGTATGGCCTCCCGAACGTGTTCAATTCCGGCAATCCAGGCAATGGTCCGTTCCAGACCGATGCCAAACCCGGAGTGTGGCACGGAACCATATCTGCGCAAGTCCAAGTACCAGCCGTAGGTGTCGGCCGGCAGATTGTGCTCTTCAAACCGCTGTTTCAGCAGCTCGTAGTCGTGAATGCGCTGGCTGCCGCCAATAATCTCACCGTATCCCTCTGGTGCAAGTAAATCTGCGCACAGGACAACTTCCGGCCGATTTGCGTCCGGCTGCATGTAGAACGCCTTTATTTTCGTCGGATAGCGCTCCACAAACAAAGGCCTATCGTAGTTTGCAGCAAGTGCTGTCTCGTGCGGCGCGCCAAAGTCGTCTCCCCACTGGATATCGTGGCCGTTCTCCTGCAGCCAGTGGATGGCTTCATCGTAGGTGATGCGTGGAAACGGGGGTTTGACCTGCTCCAGCTTGTTCACATCCCGTCCCAACAGGTGGAGTTCAGGGACACAGTGTTCGAGGACGTGCCCAACCAGGTGAGAGACGAACTGCTCCTGAATCTCCAGGTTCTCCTCATGAGTGCAAAAGGCCATTTCCGGTTCCACCATCCAGAACTCAATCAGGTGACGGCGGGTTTTGGACTTCTCCGCTCGAAAGGTGGGTCCCATGGAGTATACCTTGCCCAAGGCCATGCAGGCGGCTTCGACGTACATCTGTCCACTTTGGGTAAGAAACGCGTCTTCGTCGAAATACTCCGTGTGAAACAGTTCAGTGGTGTCTTCACAGGAAGACGGCGTTAAAATGGGCGGATCGACACGGGTGAAGTCGCGATCCGACAGGAAATCGACAATGGCTCGTTCCACTTCCGACCGAATTTTCAATATGGCACTTTGCCGTGGTGTCCGAATCCAAAGGTGTCGGTGATCTAACAAAAAGTCCACACCGTGTTCTTTTAGCGTAATGGGATAGTCTTCCGAGGGCGCCACTGGGGTAATATCCGTAACGGTGAGTTCAAAGCCGCCCTGAGCGCGCTCATCCTGACGGACAATTCCTTCAATTTTTACGGAACTCTCCTGGGTAAGCGCGAGACCGCGGCCAAATATCTCTTCACCGACATCGTTGCGCACACAGACACACTGAATGACGCCCGTTCCGTCCCGCAGCTGCAAAAATTGAATTTTTCCGCTGGAACGCTTGTTGTATAGCCATCCCTGTAAAGCCACAGCCTGTCCGACATATGTATCGACGTGATTGATAGTGGTTGTCACTGCCAAATGGGTTCCCTCCGCTACGTTCAATTCATCACGGATTATAACAGATTGGCTCCTGTGCGGCCAACGAAACTCAAGAAACTGCGCGGACCACGGAGGGTCGGCGCAGTTTTGGAGGTGGTCGGCAACGACGAGCCACGGTGACGTACCAGTTTGACTCATTTTCAAGACCTTGAAGCTACACTGACAGTCCCGCGGTGCCGGAGTCCGCCACTCTCATTGCCGGAACGGCTTCATCGGACGCGGTTTTTTGTGCCGGATGTTCGTGTTCACGAAGGATCCCTTTCAGCCATTCGCGGAACTCATTTCCGCCGAGAGACTCCTCGTCAACGATGTGTTGAGCAAAACGGGCAATGTCTTCCTTAAACGGTTTCAAGGTCTCCCTGGTTACCTTTTCCTGTACGGAGAGAATATGCCGAACTTCCGTATCCAAAACGGTTTCCGGCAGGTGTTGCTCATCGACAATACCGATTCTTGACAAACCGCACTGTACCAGCGTACGCGCCAAGTTGGACGCCTGAACAAAGTCGTTTTGCGCACCGGTGCTGCGGTTGCCAAAATGGAGCTCCTCGGCCAGACATCCGGCCAAGGCCACGTTGATTTGTTCATTCAGCTGTTGCACCGTGTACAGGTAGCGGTCATCCTCGGGAATTTGCCGAACGAAGCCCAAGGCCTTACCCCGCGGTGCAATGGTGATGTGAGATACCGTTCCCGGCTTCATGACCTCACTGACAATGGCGTGGCCCAGTTCATGCACAGCCACTCTCAGCAGTTCGTCCGGCGTGGGTTTCCGGCCAGTTTTTTCTCCCATCAAGACTTTATCCACCGCGTCGCGAAACATCTCTTGAGTAACGGTGTTCTTCTCCTGGCGCAAGGCAATAATCGCCGCTTCGTTGACCAGTGACTCCAGTTGCGCACCGGAAAAGCCAAAGGTTTCCCTAGCAATGTAATCCAGCTTGACGTCGGAGTCCAAGGGTTTCCCCTTTGTCTGGATTTTAAGAATGTGCAGTCGCCCTTCCTTGTCCGGGAGGTCGACTTTGATTTGCCTGTCGAATCGCCCGGGTCGCAGCAGTGCGCTGTCCAGCATGTCCATTCTGTTTGTAGCCGCCATGACCAGCACCAAGGGCGATTGTGTGGTGGACATCCCATCCATTTCCGTCAACAGCTGGTTCAGTGTCTGGTCGTATTCCTGGTGGCTGTGCTGTCCGCGGCGTGCGCCTAGCACGTCGATTTCGTCAATAAAAACGATGGCGCTTTCCTTGTTGTCCTTGCGGGCCTGCATTCGGGCACGGCGGAACAAATCGCGAATCCTTTGTGCGCCGACGCCTACATACATCTCGACAAATTCACTGCCGGTAGCCGACAGGAACAGGGAATCCGTATATGTGGCGGCTGCCTTGGCCATCATGGTCTTTCCCGTTCCCGGGGGACCCGTCAACAGAATGCCCTTGATGGGACGAATGCCAAGTGGCTTAATGCGGTCGCGATGCCGCAGGAAATCCAGAGCCTCCATCAACTCTCTCTTGGCGTGCTCTTGACCCCCAATATCTTCAAAAGTCACATTATGCTTGACTGGTGCCTCCTTGCTGTTGGCGGAAGTCGGCGTACCCCGCCTTTGTAACAGAAACCACACCAGTACGCCAATTGCAATGAGAAGAAGCAATGGAACGAGATTAATGACTTTTAGGTACGCCAAGAACAACGCCAAGGCAATGCCGAAGCCAATTAACGCTTCTTTCATCAAGACATTCATCTCCCTCGCCGTACCTTAGGGTGTCTTCAGCGGAATTACCGAGTACAGATTCTTACTGCCGTCGCTCATCTGCAGAAAGATATCCTGGGAATCCATGGTCACGTGGGATGTGATACCGGCTTGCTGTGTCATTTTGGTAACGCCCTGAATCATTTCCGAGTAATTACCGTTGGCCATCCCTTGCATGACCGTGGGCATAATGTCTTCGTATTCCTGCTTCAGCCTGGCATCAGGAGTCCCGGAAATGCGTATCTGCAGTGAACCGTGCAAGGAGGTCTGAGCCATCTGTTCAATGTTCTTGTACGTGGTCTGCAGGTCGGGCACATTTCCCAGTGTCACGGAGACCACATTGGGAGTGCCGGCAACAACGTTGGAAGATTTGACGCCGTGAATCTTGTTCAACTGTTGGGTCAACGGATCGACGACGTTAAACTTCTGATAGTACTCCCAGCCGCCAAAAAGAACCAGCAAAGTCACGATGGCCGTGACAAGAATGGGAACAAAGCGTATCCGTGTCATCCAGAGTCGTCTCCCTGTATCCCTATATTATGAAATCCCCGCGATTGTTTTGTCATTTAAGAGAGAAAAGTAAAGAAAACCTCCATGGATGGCGTCACTTTCCAAGGTAAATGACCTATACAGTATAACACCCTTGGCCACATTATGTTGACAACATATATTTCCACACTTGTTTTCCAGTGGTGCCATCATAGTAAATGTATTCGTATTTTTGGCCCTTCGTTTCACCATAGACCTCCCAGACCACATGATTGCTTACGGAAAAGGTCCGCTGCTGGGCGTCGTCAAGATAACCCAGGCTAATGTTCACGGGTCGGACGGACTGTTTTTCAGCAAGACTCCGGATGCGTGCTTCCGGAAGGACTTGCGCGGCAAGGACTGAATGGGTTACCCAAGGAGAGCCGGAGACAAATGCGTACCACTCACGGCCAAAAACATCCTCGCCTGCAAATATTTCTTGGGACGAAATATCAGTAAAAGTCGAATGACTGGAAATGTGGGAGATGGGTGAATGGTTCAGTGCGACCTGAGCCGCCTGGTACTCGTAGGACCACTCTGTGTTGAGATTCCTGTACAGGGCGTATACTCCTGTACCGCCCGCAGTGACAATCAAGGCACAGATAGACACAATCCAAATTTTCCATGATTTCAAGGACATCACGCTCTGTATAGGGTTAAAATCGCTTCATTGTCATTTTCGGGATTAAGGGACAGTCCAAAGATGACGTTTTTATCCTTCAGGTTCCGGTTCAAAAAATCTACCAATTGGTATAAGTCGTCGGTCCGGGTACAGACGTGGGTGCCCAGGATTTGCAATTTGTCGTCCATAGACTTCAGTGTCACCTACTTGTAAATTTGAGCAAACTTTAACTTCAGACTATCAAGAAATTCATCGTTTGTAAAACGGTAACGCAGAGGTGTGAGGCTGATGTCGCCTTCCTCTACGCACAGGGTATCCGTGTCTTTGCCGCCTGTACTCAAGACAGCATCCCCTTCGTAGCGATAACCCTTTTGCCCACCGTCCCCAGTGACTTCCACAAAGCGGTCCTCATAGCCTCTTGTGCCCAGGCGCGTAATGCGCCACTGACCCGAGACCTTGCCCCCGGCAGGAAAGTTTACATTGAGAAAGGTATCTGTGGGCCAATTTAAATTCACCATTTGCGGCAATGTATTTCTGCACTCCACGACCACATCGTCAAAGGGAAAAGTTTGAATTCCCCCCAGCGATAGGGCAATGGCCGGAATCCCCTGCATCGCTGCTTCACCGGCGGCCGCAACGGTGCCACTGTACAAGACATCGGTAGCTAGGTTGTAGCCGTGGTTGATGCCGGATACCATCAAATCGAATGCAATCCCCTGACTTTGAAAGAAGTGTATTCCCCACTTGACGCAGTCCACTGGGGTCCCGGAAACGGCCCAGGCCTGAATTCGGTCGTTCCTAAAGTTCACGGGTTCCGCGTAAAGGGTGTCGCGAAAGGAAATGGCGTGACTGGAAGCACTCCGTTGGCTGTTCGGCGCAGAAATATAAACTTCGGCGACTTGGGCCAGCGAGTGTGCCAACTGTACCAGACCCGGAGCGGAAATTCCATCATCGTTACTCATCAGTATACGCAACTTGATTTTCTCCTCTTCTTCCAATAATGTAGCCACATTCGGCTGTCAGGAGGTGGTTCATACTACGGGCAAGGTGTCCATCGACACCTTGCCAGGAGGTGACAGCACGTGGCCCCAGCTTACAGGAATTCAACCACGACATCCAGCCGGTGGACCGTGGATACAACTTGCCAGGAGGACTTATGGTCCAAGGCCAACCAGGAGGTCATAGAATGGCGGCTCTGGCTGGAACTTTCCCAGGTATTTCGCGCTCCCCCCGGGGAATCCTACGAGTATCGGGATATTCTGCGCTATCCATAAATGGTCCATTGATTCAAAGGCTGCCTTAGAACTGAGAACCAGGTGGCATCACATCCGTAAAAACTGGCCCGATATACCGAAATCAGGCACCTGTCTAGGCGAGGTGTGCCTGAATCCGCCGAACTTCGAAACGCAGGCGCTCCGTGTCAATGGTCAACGGTTCGCCCTTGGACAGGAGTTGCCTGCCGGCCACAAACACATCGGTGACGTCCTGGGCGCCGGCGGAATATACCAGGTTTGATACAAGGTTGAAGCTGGGCATAAAATGCGGGCTGGTGCCGTCCAGAAGGACGATGTCCGCACTAGCCCCTGGTGTAAGAGTTCCGTGAGTGGCCGGCAAGAACACTGCTCTGGCTCCGTCCACGGTAGCCATCTCCAGCGCCTTGGCGGCAGGTATCACCAGCGCGTCCTGAAGCACGCCCTTGTGTAGCGTAGCTGCCAGCCGCAGTTCTTCAAACATGTCCAGGTTGTTGTTACTGGACGCTCCGTCCGTTCCCAGTCCCACAGTGACGCCCTTGCTGAGTAACTGCGGCACGGGAGAGACACCCGAGGCCAGTTTCAAATTGCTTTGTGGGTTGTGGGCAACCCGGACATCGTAGGTCTGCAGGATTTCCATGTCGCCATCGTCAATGTGTACACAGTGTGCCGCCAGAACAGGGCGTTCAAACAAGCCACAGTGCAGGGAGTGCGCAATCGGCGAGCAGCCAAAGGTCTGGAACGAATCCCGGACTTCGACGGAGGTTTCCGACAGGTGGACTTGGATGGGTACGTTCAACTCGGCGGAAAGGTCCACAATTTCGCGAAGGTAGGCTGGAGGACAGGTGTAAGGGGCATGAGGACCCAGTGTCGTTTGGATTCGTCCTTCAGCCGCCCCGTGCCACCTGTCAACAAACTCTCGTGACTGCTGCAGGCCCTTTTGGGCGTCCTGTTCGCTGAGGCCTACCATCCCCCACGACAACACCCCACGCATTCCGCTCTCGGCCACGGCCTGTGCGGCGTCGTGCATGAAAAAGTACATGTCGGTAAAGCAGGTGGTCCCACTCTTCAGCATCTCCAGAACGGCCAGTGTGGTGCCCCAGTAAACCGCGTCGCCAGTGAGTTTTGCTTCATTGGGGTAGATTTTGTGGTTTAGCCAATCCATCAGGGGCAAATCGTCGCCGATTCCCCGCAACAGAGTCATAGCTGCGTGACCGTGTGTATTGACAAATCCGGGCACAGCAATGGCAGTTGGGCGCCGTAAATGCGGTAGACGTGAATGCTCCAAGGGAAGGTGGCCGGTACCTATGGACTGGATGAGGCCATCCTCCCCAATGACCATGTAGCAGGGCTCATTGTAAATCTGGGATGCTGAGCAAACCGCAGCACCCGTTTCCAGTACGAATGATTTCATCTCTTTGCGTTACCCCTTTCCTACTGGCTGCAGCCGCATGTCACTTGTTGGCGCCCAATCCCGTCAGCGGAGTTTGCGCGCCTACCGCCGTAGCACAGAGGCAATCCCGTTCACCGGGCAGGTTGGCAATGGTGGCAAAAAACAGTTGTCGAATCTTATGCACGTTTTCGGCCATCTTTTCCACCACTTCCACGTGGGTCAAAGGTGTTGAGCTAATCCCGGCGGCATAGTTGGTGACCATGCAGACCGATGCGTAGCAGAGCTCCGCTTCTTTGGCCAGAACCGCCTCCGGGACGCTGGTCATACCTACCACCGCAGCGCCAAAGGACTGGTACAGGCGAATTTCGGCAGGCGTTTCGAAACGCGGGCCTTCGGCACATACGTAAATGCCGCCGTCATGCAGTGACAGGGCTTGGTCAGCGCCAGAGCGCACCAGGGCTTGGCGCAGTCTTGGGCAGTAAGCATTGGACATATCCACATGGACCACTTCATCGGTCTCAAAGAAGGTCATGGCGCGGGACTTGGTGAAGTCCAGAAAGTCGTCAACGACCACCAAATCGCCGGGTTGATACTTTGGCTGCAAGGACCCAACGGCCGCTGTTGCCAGCACCTGGGTAACTCCCAATTGCTTAAGGGCGTATATGTTTGCGCGATAATTGATTTTATGCGGTGGAATGCTGTGGCCGCTGCCATGTCTGGGCATAAAGGCAATTTGTCTGTCCTGGTATGTACCGACAGTGGCATTGGCCACACCGTATGGAGTTTCAAAGTGAATGGTTTCAGGCGACGTCAATAAACCGGGATCGTACACTCCAGTACCACCAATAATTGCAAATTCTACGCTCACATAAATCCCCCTTTTGCCTAATAAATCTCTGCCAGTACTACTAAAGTAACCTAATTGCAGCCAAACTGTCCAACCTAAAAACAGTCCGGGCACACTGTGCCGCTCTGCCCAGTGGATAGGTTAGAGGAAGCCTTCGCTGCCCCGCTCTTTCAGAAAACGCAAGATGTCCTGGAGGCTCACAGGGTTTGCGGCTGCCAGGACGTCGCCCTGGTGTTCCAGCCGCCCTGGAGTCGTCCGGATTGTGAAGTCTTCGGGGACACATCCGGCTTGAACTTCACTCCACAACAGTGGCGTGGAAACTGTGGCTGCGGGGGTTCCTCGGGCACTGTAGGGAGCAATTAGGGTCCGGCCCGGGCCATGCTGCAAATAGTCTACGTATACCTTGTCGCTGCGATGTTTCTTGAGGCGCTCCAAGGTTACGGTGTCCGGCAGCCTGGCTGCCAGGTACTTTGCCACGGCTTCCGTAAAGATGCGGGTATCGTCAAAGTGCAGACCTCCAACCACGGGAATAAACACCTGCAGGCCCGTGGCGCCGGAGGTTTTGACAACGTTGGGTAAATCCAGTGTATCCAGCAGCCTGTGTAGCGCCAGTGCCACGTCGCGGACCCGTTGAAACCCGGGCACGGTTGGATCCAAATCAAACACAATGTGCGTCGGCAGATGGGGTTTGTACAGCGTCGCAAAGCCGATGTGCATTTCCACAGCTGCCAGGTTTCCCAACCAGATGAGTGTGGCGACTTTGTCAACCATGACGTAGTGAATGTAGTCGTGCCGGTCTGGCGACCATAAAGGTACCGTGGTTACCCACTCTGGGGTTCCCGGCGGCGCATCCTTCTGGTAAAAGGAGTTTTCCTCGCCTACGCCATCGGGGCAGCGTATGACCGTCACTGGTCTGTCCCTCAGGTGTGGCAGAAACCAGGGCGCCACTTGAATCAGATAATGGATGTAGTCCAGTTTTGTAATGCCTGCTTCTTCCCACAGCAGCTTTTCAGGGTGGGACACGTCTACAGGGTATTCCGCTTCCAGCCTCATCGCCTTGACCTCCACAGTGATATGAAGCTAGGGTTTGAAGGCAATGGGACTGTTATTCCTGTACTTCAATCAGGCCAAGGAGACCACTAGGTCTCGGCTCAGAGAAGGAGAACTTTCGCCGGCATGGACATGGTGATTCCAATGGAACCTGTATACGCTGAAACGATTGACGACTCGGGAGACTACACCTTCCAGATAAAGTGGGACGGCATACGCCTATTGGCAGACAAAAGTCGCAGTGGCATAGTGCTGTACACGCGCCGGGGACGCGTCCGGACGCAGCTCTATCCCGAACTGGTGGCTGAGTTGCAGGGCATGCAAGCTGGGGATTTTCTCCTGGACGGTGAGCTAATTGCTCTCAATAGCCAAGGATTACCGGATTTTCATCGCATCATCAAGCGGGACAGGTCCCGCAACTACCGGCGAGACATTGCCATTGGCTACATGGTTTTTGACTGTCTGCGCATGCGGGGGAAAAACCTGTGTTCCGATGCTCTGGAAACTCGCCAGGGTGAGTTGGCGCATCTTGTTGAGGGGATTCCCCCTGGCGTCACCAGTCTCTGTTCAAACTACGACGACGGCGCACGACTCTTTGCACACATGGACGCCTTAGGCATGGAAGGGGTTGTGGGCAAGCGAAAAGGGAGTCCTTATCTGGTAGGACGAAAGACGGATGTGTGGCAAAAAACAAAGTGTTGGCGAGAAATTGAATTGAGAGCCATTGCCATTAATTTCCGCGACAGCCGCCCCTCGTCGCTGGTGGCGGCGAAACAGGTGGATGGTCAGTGGGTTAACGTTGGCAACGTTGCCACGGGACTGACGGATGACCACTGGCGCCGTGTTCTTTCGGATGTCGAAGCCGTCCCGGCTGGGAACAGAACCGTGCCACTGGACCCAGGGTATCACCTACGAGTCCGGTTTCTCGAGTGGACACAGGATGGTCGACTGCGCTCACCAGCCATTCTCCAATTCAGTGAGATTTAGACGTTCCCACCTGACGCGTCTGTCCTTTTCGATGTTCTTCGTCCAGCACCCGCCTTGCCCTTGTCAACCGTTGCCTGGCGCGATGTCAACCGCTTCTCAGGCGCTTCCTTATCGGGTTGCGTACGCTTGATGCTTTCCTGCAATGCCTGCATCAGATCCACGATGTTGTCGTTGGCCGTGACTGCCAGGCGCGGCTGAATGATGTCCTCCTTGGCGACTTTCTGTTCAATCAGTTCCATCATTCGGGTACGACGTTCATCGGTGTACTTTTCCGGCTGAAACGACGTGGCCAACTGCTCAATCAGGGTCACGGCCATATTCATTTCCTCACTGGAAACGGTGACGTCGCTGCGTAGGTTTGGCAGTTCTTCCGTGGTCCGGACTTCCGCCGGCCAAAACAGTGTCTCCATGACCACCACATCTTGGCGTATCCGCACGCAGGCCAACGTTTCCACATTGCGCAAAACCGTCTTGGCGACGGCGATTTTCCCCGTCCGTTCCATGGCCGCTTTCAGTAGCGCGTATGCCTTGACGCCCGAAGCTTCCGGCGACAGGTAATAGGTTTTGTCGTAGTACACCGGGTCAATTTCGGGCAGTTGGACAAAGTCGACAATATCGATGGTGTGCGATGGCGCTTTCTCCACGGACTCCAGTTCCTCTGGGTCCACAACGACAAATCGGTTTGGTTCGTACTCGTAGCCGCGGACAATTTCATCCCACTCCACGGGACGCTTGCAGGTTGGGCAGGTGCGGGTGTACTGAATGGGGGTCTGGCAGTCCTTGTGCAGATAGCGCAGCTTGACGTCCTTGGATTCAGTGGCGGCGTACATGCGAACCGGCACATTGACCAGTCCGAAACTTAGGGATCCCTTCCACATGGTATGCATTGGCAGTTCCCCTCCCGTGGTTGTCTATCAACCGTATTGTCACCGGGAGGTGGGGAAACATGCAGGGCGGCGAGGAGAAGAATGCAGGTGAGATACAGGTGCAACTTTCAGTAGAGAATTGCAGGGGCCACACAGGTGCCGCATAGCCACTGTGTCAGTGGCTTGCGGCAGGCGCCAACGGGGCAAAAAAGTGGCGGATTTGGGCCACGACCTGTTCTTCCGGGCCAATGAAGGGCCGAATTCCTGCAATGGAGTCAATAAAGTTCCTGCCGTAGCGCGCTGTGACGATGCGCTTGTCGAAGACGACTACCACACCCTTGTCCGTCGTGCTGCGAATGAGCCTGCCAAATCCCTGTCGAAAGCGCACCACAGCCTGAGGCAGGCTGGCGTGGACAAAGGAACTCCTCCCCTGCTGCTCCAACTTTTGATAACGCGCTTGCGTCACCGGGTGCGTAGGTGGCGCAAAGGGCAGGCGAACAATGACTAGGGTTCTAAGTTGATCGCCCGGCAAGTCAATCCCTTCCCAAAACGTCTGAGCACCGAGAAGGACGCTTTCGGGGTGCTTGCGAAAGGATTCCAAGAGCTGGTTTCGGTTGCCGTCTATGCCCTGAGCAAAAGTGCGGTATCCAGCTTCCGCCAGTGGCGAGCGCAGCGCCTTGGCTGTGGCTCTCAGCATGCCGTGGCTGGTAAAAAGCGCCAGAACTCGCCCGTTGCTGGCCTTGGCCAGTTGGTAGAGGGAGTCGCTGAGCCACGTGGCAGCCTCCCCATCGCTCAACGGGGCCAAATCGGGCACGTCGTTGGGTATGCACAGGAGAGCCTGCTTGTCCATTTGGAACGGGCTGTCCACAATAGCCACCGCCAGCCGCCCGTCCCGCTCAATGTTCTCCAGTCCCAACTGCTGCTTCACATATTGAAAAGACTTGTTGACGGACAGTGTGGCAGAAGTAAGGACGACGCTGCTCTTGGTGTTGAAGACCTTCTCCTCCAGCAGGGGCGCCACGTCCAGAGGTGCTCGACACAGGCTTGGCCAGACGCGGGTAGAACTTCGGCGAACTTCCACCCAGGTCACCCAGGCGTCGTCGAAGTCGGCGGCCTGGCGCAGAACCTCAATGTTCTTCTCAATTTCCGGATAGAAGCCAACGAGGTCGAACATGCGCCCGGATAAATCTTCGTCTTCCTCGTCTTCTGCAGCCTCCGCCAAGTGAACCAGGGTTTCCTCCAGTTCCCTCCAGTGTTCTTCGAGGATGTCCAGAGCCTCCAGATAGGAGCTCCACTCCGGCGCTGACTCCAGCTCGGCAGTGAGGCGAAATTCGTTTTGTTTCCCGGGAACCAGACGGATTAAGGCGTCAAAAGCAGACTCTACGTCCAGCCGCAAGGCCGCCGTCTTACCGAGAATATCCGTCATCCATTGGCTGATTTCCATGCTACTGGGACTGCCCGAAGAAGACATTTTCGCCAGCAGTTCCGGCAGGATCCCTTGCCTTTGACTGTCGCGTACGATTCGTGCAAACAGGGATTGAACACGGCGCAGGTGAACTTCGGCGCCAAGGTGCTTGGTGGCTTGTTCTTCCAGGTGGTGCGCTTCGTCCAAAACCAGTTTCTCGTAGGGCGGGAGAACGCGGAAATCAGTCTTCAAATCGGAAAAAATGAGCGAGTGGTTGGTCACCAGAAGGTCAGCGCGCTGGGCATTGGCGCGAGCGCGAAAGTAGTAGCAAGGCTTGAAAAAAGGACAGCGTTTGTTGATACACGTCTCCGTTTCGCTCTGGACACGGGGCCACACGTCTTCGCCCAGGCCGGACAGGCCCAGTTCTTCGCGATCGCCCGTTTGCGTGTTGGGTAACCAGGATAACAGACTCATGTACGTGACAATTTCATCGCGGCTGGAGGTAAATGTGAGTGTTCCCAAATCACTGTGCAACTTGCGCATGCAGATGTAGTGGGTACGCCCTTTGAAGACAGCGAGACCCATGGGAAACGGCAGGACCCTTCTCAGTGTGGGGAAATCCCGGGTTCGAATCTGCTCCTGCAGTGCGACGGTTTGGGTGGCAATGACGACTTTGCTGTCATGTGCCATGGCATACAGCGCTGCAGGAATCAAATAAGCCAAGGACTTTCCGGTCCCTGTCCCTGCCTCCACCAATAAGTGTTCGTCGCCATCCAGAGCAGCGGCCACAGCGGCGACCATTTGCTGTTGTCCTGTTCTGACTTCAAAACCTGGAAGGTTCGTGGCTAGAGGTCCGCCAGGTTGGAGCAACGCCAAGGCTCTGTCTGCCAGGGATTCTCCATCCGCCAGGGGTGCGAACTGGGCACTGGCTACATCTGCTTCCGCGCTCTGGGTGGCATCCTGTGCGGGTTCTTGAAAAACCAAACCGCGAATGCTGTGGCAGTTCGCCGGAAGGTCCTCCTCTTTGTCCGCAAACCGTTCGCCGGCGCAGGCCTGAAACCACGAGGCAGTGGTCTGTGAAAACAATCCGGCCAGACTGGTCAATTCCTCCAGGACACTGTACGGGAGCCGAGAGGCTTTGTCGTGCATTTTGCGCAGTAGGTCAAGAGTCGTCTGGGCGTCGGCCGTTGCCCGGTGCGCCTGCTCCGGGAAGATGCCGTTGCGACCGGCAACGTCGCCGAGACGAAAGTCGCGCTCTCCAGGTTCCAGGCATTTTGCCAACAGTAGGACGTCCAGTGGATCCCGGCTGCAACTCAGTTCATATCCGGTTTTATCGCAGGCTCTTAACAGAAAGCGCAAATCGAAGTCCACGTTGTATCCGCAAAGGGTCGAGTTGTTCAGAAACTCCAGTAAGTCCGGCATGACGCTCTCCAGGGTCGGCGCCTGCGACAGTTCAACGGCAGTCAGTCCGGTGAGCGTCAGAACGGTATCTGAAGGTGTGGCAGATGGCCGCACCAGAGTATGGTAGACAGAAGGTTCGCCCTGTTCTTCCAGGCGGATGGCGCCAATCTCCAAAATCTCGTCGCGGTCACAATCCAATCCGCTGGTTTCCAAATCGATGACGACGTAAATCGTACTCTCCTCCGCTTCCGGACAAAGGTGGTCGCTCTTTCATTCTAGCAGACATCCGCGCGGCTACCAGCACAATTGGCCGTCAATTTCTTCTTTGACCACGTAGCACCGCCATGGCTTCGTCTTTTTTTCCCAGGTGCCGGAGAGACCTAGCCAGATACAGTTGGGTGAGCGCACTCCAGGGGGTGTTGGCATGACTGTGCAGTCCCCCCAGAAGACTGGCCGCTTTCAGAAACTCCCGCCGGGACAGTGCGATGCGCGCCATGCATAGTGTGGCGTAGGGGGTTTGCAGCGTCTCGGGACGGAGCTGTTGCAGAATTTGTTCGGATTTGTCTGGAGCGTCATGGAGAACTTCAAGGAGCGCCAGTTTCAACAGCGCCGTCTGGTTCTGCGGTTGAATTGATAACAGCTTCTTCGTGGCTGCCATGGCCTGGGTCAACTTCCCCAGGGAAAGGCATAAATCGGCGTATTCATCCAGCACAATCCAGTGGGCAGGGCTTTGGGCCAGCGCATTGAGATAGACCTGCCGGGCCTTCTCGGGATGTCCAGCGCGTTTAAGAATCCGTCCTTTACGCTGAATCAGTTGCGGGTCTCCCGGTTCCAGGGTGAGGGCAGCTTCAACGTGTTGGAGAGCGACGTTGTATTCCTCCAATTCCAGCCAGACGTCCACCAGCAGCTGGCGTGAAGTCATGTCTGTTGGATCCAATTCCACAGCTTGGGATAATGCTCCCGCGGAGGCGGTCCAATCCTTCAGTTTGGCATAGCACAGACCCAGGTTGAACCACGTATCGGCGGAATCAGGCAGCCACCTGATGACTCTCAGCAGGTGCTGAACGGCGTCGTTCAGGCGCTGGCTGTGATATGCCGCGTGAGCAGAGATTTCCTCCGCCGCACACTGGTACTGCCTGTTGTCGGATTGGCGCAGTCGCGCCAGGTAGGGCGCGGCCTCTTCTACCTGGTTGTCTGCGCTATATGAGGCCGCGAGAAAGAGCATTGCCGTAAGATTGTCAGGTTCATAACGAAGGATTTGTTGGAAGAGTCTGGCGGCGTCGTGAAATAGCCACAGGTCAAACAGTCCGAGGGCTTTACGAAAGGACAGATTTACCCAATCCAGAGAGTCCTGGTCTGCAACTCCTGCGGGAGGACTGCTATTTCCGGACGCTGTGGCCACTGTCTTCGGATCCGTTGGTACTTGTGGCGACGGATACCCGCCGGGCTGAGTCAGGATGTGCTGAGTCAGTTCTTCCAGTTGCTCATCCAGCGCCATCCACGTATCGATTTTCTCTCCGATTTCGAGTTGAATCGATTCCACTTCATCCTGGATGGTCTCCAGGTTGCCCGCGGCGGAGGTGTTAAACCGCTGAAATAATTCAGCAATGACTTGACTGTAGTAGGCCAGCAACTCGTCTTCAGGCGGCTGATTCACAGGCATCCCCTCCACTCTCCGGGACAGGTCACCACCTGAACCGGATCCGGCGCACAGGCCGCCACTGCACCGGGTGGCCAGCGGATCCGGCAGTGACGCACAGGGAAAGAACAGTTGTGACTATACTGGTGGCTATACCTGCCTGCACATCAAGTGCGCTGCATCCCCCTCAGTGCGACCTGCCCATGGAGTTCTGCCCGTAGTTTCTGCCGGGAAGCAGACCGCCATGCCTAGTGAACTGAGTTGCTCGGGGCCATTTGTCTAATGCGCAACTAGAAGAGGACTTCTCCGCTGTGAATTGCAATTTCCCTGGAACTGTCCGGCTGAATGTAAAGCACACCCTGGTCGTCCACGCGCCGGGCCAAACCAGTGACGAGACCAGCCGGGGTCTGAACGCGAATCTCCTGGCCCAGCGTCACACAGTTCCGGCGCCATTCCTCCACAACTCCCTTGAAGCCAGCCTCTCCTTGCACAAGCGACAGGTACATGGCTTCAAATTCGCCGAGGATGTGCCGAGTCAGTTGTAACGTCGAACATTCCTGTCCCGAGGCGATGGACAGGGACGTGGCAATGTTGCGCACCTCCTTCGGCAGACTGTCCACTGGGACATTGGCGTTCAAACCAATTCCCAGGATAGCGTGGTTCACACTTTCACCGCCGGCTCGCAATTCCGCGAGAATACCGCACACTTTCTTGCCTTGGAAGAGGAGGTCATTTGGCCACTTGATGGCGAGGCTCACGCCTGTCACTTGCCGGACTGCGCGAAGAACGGCAACACTGGCCATGAGCGTTAGCTCAGCTGCGCGCGCTAGTGGCACGGGCCGTTTGAGAATTACCGACAGCCACAGTCCGCCGGCGGGCGAAGCCCACTGTTTGCCCTGGCGGCCGCGGCCGCTAACCTGTTCTTTCGCCGTTATCACACACCCGTGAGGGATGCTGTCGTCCTGCGCAAGGTCGCTTGCCAGACGGTTGGTAGAAGGCAGCGACGGGTACCAGTAGACGCGCTGTCCCAGTTCTGCCGCAGGGGCCAGCAAGGGTCTCAGCAAAGGTTCAAGGACCAGGTCGGGACTGTCCATAAGGCGATAGCCGCGCCTTGGCGCAGCCTCAAAGGAGAAGCCCAGGTCCTGCAGCGTCTGGATATGCTTCCATACCGCGGTGCGGGTCATTTTTAGTTCCTTGGCCAATTCCCCGCCGGACACATATTGGGGCTGGGCTTCTAAAAATCGCGACAGAATATGGGTTCGAACCCGTTGCGTTTCCAGTTGTGCTTTGTCAGAAACGGCAGACATATTTACCGGTCTCCTTCATTCTCGGCAGCATCCTGTACAAGGGTTGCCGCTCTCGCCGTCAGTTCGTTCCTGTGGTTGGTCAGAGCGCCCCGTAAAACTTCTTCGGCAAGGATTTGCTTGATGCGACCCACGGAGGGTCCTGAGGCTCCCAGAGCCACTAGAGCATGACCGTCAATTCGGAGGTCGCCGAGGCCAAACAAGGGCTGCTCCGCTGCGTACCTGAAAAACATTGCGCCCGCCGTGACTCCCTGTGCATCCCCACCTGCGCCGCCGGAAGTACCTTTTATTGTGTTCAATGCCCACCAATCGGCCAAGCGGCAGGACAAGCCTACCTCCGATGGGTCCTCTTCAAACAGTCTCCGGCGCCACTGTGCCCTGGACCACGTTTGGGGTTCGGCGAGCAGCAACTCCGCCACTCGCCTGCCACGGGAGACTACAGCTTTTGGCCAACTCAACCTGCGCAGGTGGCTTGTGAGCAGATTCCAAGTATGCGTGGTGATGGCGGGGCTGGAAACAGATGCGTCGGTCAAGGCCGCCAGCACCGTCGCCATAAAGGCCGTGCGGCGCACCTCCGGGCATGTTTCGAAGGCCGTGTTGTGCACCGGCGTGTCGGCCCCGGGAGTCTGGCAGGCTGCGTACCACTGTTCGGAAAACCTGTCGTAAGCTTGAAGCTGCTGCAACGCCCTTCGTAACTCTTCCAGTGGCGGATTGGTGCATGTCAGCCAGGGTCCCTCGGCCAACGCCCCGCGAACCCGCCACCAGTCTGCCAGCACCATGCGGGTTAGTTCTTCGCCGATTCTTTCTGCGGAGATGCGGGCAAGGCCGCCTGCGTGCTCCCACATGGCCTCGTAGGTTTCGCTATTTATGGAAAAACCCAGTTGAGCCTGTAACCGAAACCCGCGGAGAATCCGCAGACTGTCTTCTTGGAAACGCTCCCCGGCGGCGCCCACTGGACATAGCAGACGTTGCTCCAGGTGCTGCCGCCCGCCATAGCGATCGCGCAAGTGTCCTCGCCGGTCCATAGCCATGGCGTTTATCGTATAGTCTCGGCGCGCTAGGTCCTCGTCAATGCGGCTTTTGTATTCCACTGTAGCGGGATGCCTGCCGTCGGTATAGGGGCCATCCGCTCTATAGGTGGTGATTTCAATAGGCACGTGCTGCATCACTACGGTGACAGTGCCATGCTTGAGCCCTACGGTCTTGACCTTGGCGAACAGCCGCTGTACCTGCTCCGGCAGGGCATTGGTGGCAATATCGTAATCGTGGATAGGCCGGTGCATGAGCAAGTCGCGAACGCAGCCACCAACCACATAGGCTTCGAAGCCTGCTTCTTCCAAGGCATCCATGACAGCCAGCACCGGCTGTGGCCAGGACTCAGTGGCCGTGTCCACTAGGCACCCGCTCCAATCAAGGTCCCATACAACGACTCGTATTCCTCCACCTTGGTTTCCAGGCGAAATTGGTCTACGGCCCGCCGGCGTGCCGCTTCAGACATGCGCCGGTGCAGGTCCGCATCCTGAAGTAACCTGATGGCATTGGTGGCCATCGAGTCAATATCGCCTACGTCGGACAGGAAGCCCGTCTCCCCGTCTGTAACGACTTCCGGAATGCCGCCTGCCCTTGAGGCAATCACGGGCACACCACTGGCCATGGCCTCCAGCGCAACTAGACCAAAACTCTCTTTTTGCGAGGGCAGGAAGAACAGATGGGCGGCATTGTACAGAGGCGCCACGTCATCCTGGTTGCCAAGGAAGTAAACCTCATCACTGAGGTGAAGGCTATCCACCAGTTCCCGTACTTCGCCCAGTTCCGGTCCTTCTCCCACCAGTAGTAGTTTGGCGGGTATTTGCGCATGGATTTGCTGAAAGACGTGAATCAGGTCCGGTATGCGCTTGACCTGGCGAAAGTTGGAGACATGCAGCAAAATGCGCTCCTGGTTGGGTGCAAAGCACTGCCGTATCTCCTTTGCAGGACGCGGTTGAAAGACGTGCGTGTCAATAAAGTTGTAGATAGGCAGGATGTCCTGCCGGACGTGGAACAGTTCCTTGGTCTGGTTCATCAAACTCCGGCTCACGGCGGTCACGGCATCGCTTCGTTCGATACCCAGTTTCATGACTTCCATCAGACTTCTATCCTGGGAAAGGACTGTCACGTCCGTACCGTGCAGCGTCGTCACCACTTTAACCGGGGAGTTCTCACTCACCATGCTTTTCGCCAGAAACGCGCAAACTGCGAAGGGCAAGGCGTAATGGGCGTGGAGAATTTGCAGGTGGTAGCGCTCAATGACCTGCGCCATGAGTGCGGCCAAGGTGAAGTCATGGGGCGGAGTTCGCAGAACCGGATACGTCATGGTGTCCATTTCATGAACGTAGATGTTTGGGTGGAATTCACCCAGGCGGAAGGGAACGTCGGTGACAATGAAGTGAACCTGATGGCCGCGGTTGGCCAACGCTTTGCCCAGTTCCGTCGCCACAGCACCAGAGCCGCCGATGGTTGGATAACAGCTGATACCGATTCTCATGGCCGGCATGCCTCCCCTCCATAACAAAGCCGCGTATCAGTTTTCATGAACGACCTCTCGCCAGTCCAAGAGACCTTGCTCCAATGCCCTCATCAAAGCCTCGGCTGTGGCCAGGTTGGTGGCTACGGGAACGTTGTGCACGTCGCACAACCGCAGCAGTGCGGTAATATCCGGTTCATGGGGCTGAGCCGTCAGCGGATCGCGCAGGAAAATAATGAGGTCCATGTTCTCTTCTGCGATTTTCGCGCCAATTTGCTGATCCCCGCCGTAGGGGCCGGACTGGACCCTGTACACGTTCAAGCCTGTGGCGTCCATGATTTTCCGTCCGGTGGTACCTGTGGCAAAGAGGGTGTGATGTGCAAAAATATGCCGATAGGCCAGTGCGAAGTTGACGATTTCGTCTTTTTTCGCATCGTGGGCAATCAGTGCAATGTTCAAGTAAGCCACTCCTTTTCGTCGGCCTGTCTGTGAAACTGGCAGCCGCACCTAGTCGAAGAGTTGTTGCCGCGCGCAGCCACGCGAGCCCTTAGAGGCTGTTGTGGATGAAGCTGTTACCACAGCAAGTGCTCCAGCCCGTAGACCATGCCCTTGACACTGCCCACCTGGGAGCAGGCCAATAGCACTCCAGGCATGAAACTGATGCGCGAGAGGGAGTCGTGCCGAATCGTCAAAACTTCACCCTGCCCACCGAAAATGACTTCCTGGTGAGCCACAAGTCCGGGTAACCGGACGCTATGTATGCGCACGTCCTCCTGCAGGAGGCCCCGGGACGGTTGCACTTCACCGGCAGCGGCACTTTGCAGCGCGGGAGAGCTTTCGTCACCGGCGTTCTCTAGGACACCTGTGTTACCGGCAGCCTGAGAGATGATGCTGGCAGTGCGTCGAGCCGTGCCGGAGGGAGCATCCCGCTTCCCGTCGTGATGCAGTTCCACAATTTCAGCCCCATTGAGAAATTGCGCAGCTTCAGCGGCAAACCGCATCATCAGCAGAGCCCCGATGGCGAAGTTGGGCGCGGCAACACCGCCCGACTCCTGGTCAAGCAAACGGCGATTCCAGGCTTCCACATGGGCCTCCGTATAGCCTGTTGCGCCAACCACCGGGCGCACTCCATAGGTAATAGCCAAGTCCACGTTGGCCACGACGCTGCGTGCGTCCGTAAAATCCAGCCATACATCCGGGTGTGTCCCCTGCAGTAAGCCTTCAGCCTCCGTATAAACAGGGATGTCGTCCGGGACAGCTTGTCCCGGGGACCGAAGCAGCAGTCCACAGACCGAAAATCTTTCGTCTGCCCTTAACGCCTTCATGGCTTCTTGTCCCATTTTGCCTGCAGCGCCTGCTACAGCAACTTGAATTTGCGTTGCCAAGCCTCAGTCACTCCTTCGCTTCGTCGTTTCATCCGAACCGGGAGGGTTGCTGGTAGACCCTTCGTTCCGAATCATCTGGTAGTGCTGTAAGTATAACCGGTTTTCCGGTTCCAGGGTGATTGCCTGCAGCGCCCAGGCCAGTGCCTGCTCCTTGTCGCCGTTGCGCCATGCCGTCACCGATCCATGAAAGGCAAATGCCGCACTGTCCGGATTTGCAGCGATGGCCTTGGCAAACGCAGCTTGTGCCTGCTGGTAATCGCCAATAAAGAGATAAGAAAAAGCCGCTCTGAGAAAATCTTCACCGCGCATGCCGACACCCCCCACTACAGTTTATTGCAGAGGGTCGCGATGTGCGTAAATTAAAGTCTAGTCCAGCGGTTGAAATCTCTGGTTTCAAACTTGTGCATGACCTGCGAAAAGGCTGCGCTCAAGTCAATATCCAAGCGGTTGGCCAGACAGGTGACGACAAACAGTACATCGCCCAATTCCAGCGCAATGTCGTTGTCCGGCTCGTCCGGCTTTTTGGGCTTTTCGCCATAGGTGTGATTGACCTCTCTGGCCAGTTCCCCCAGTTCTTCTGCGAGTCGAACGACCAGTGTCATGGGTGTAAAGTAGCCTTCCTTAAATTGGCTGATATAGCGATGCACCTGGTGCTGCATCTCCGCAATGGTCAGGTTTTCCTCCACGGTATCCGTTCCTTTCCCGCTCGCCCGCATGGTCCACCATCATTATAACGAACCTTCGCCGCAAACATAAACGTGGGGCTCGGACATATGCTTTATTGACGCTTGGACACCAGCGCTCCAGCAGGCAAAGGAGATGAAATTTGTTGAACCAGTCAAGAACACGGAATGGGTCAACCGTGTTGATGGGTATTGCCGTAGTCATCTTCACGATTGCGCTTGTGGTTTATCCAAAAGAGGGATTTGACTCTGGTATCGAAGGCCTGAAACTGTTCTGGATGACGGTTTTTCCGTCTCTCTTGCCGTTTTTCATTCTCTCCGAACTGATGTTGGGCTTGGGAATTGTCCGGGGTTTTGGTGTCCTTCTCGAGCCTTTAATGCGCCCTCTCTTTGGCGTTCCTGGCATTGGCGCCTTTGCCCTGTCCATGGGTTTGGCGGCAGGGTACCCCATGGACGCAGTGATTACCGCCCGTTTTCGCGAAGATGGGTTGTGTTCGCGGGTAGAAGGGGAACGTCTTTTGGCCTTTACCAACACTGCCGATCCGCTGTTCATGATTGGTGCTGTCGCGGTGGGCATGTTCAAGAGTCCCGCCGTTGGCGGACTTTTGGCTATTGCCCATTATATTTCTTCCTTCCTGGTGGGGGTGGCATTCAAGTTCTGGGGGCGGAAGCAGAGCAAGTCAGGACCGCCTCAGGGGCGGATCCCTGTACGCGGAATCTTGCGCAGGGCATACCAGGAAATGCTTCAGGGCAGGTTGGAGGACGGCCGACCCTTTGGAAAACTGCTGGGCAATGCGGTAACGGAGTCTATTTCGACCCTGATGATGATTTGCGGCTTTATTGTGTTTTTTGCTGTCTTTATACGTATTCTCAACATTTCCGGAATCATGGGGATACTTGGTTGGCCTGTAGTAGTCGTCTACAAAATCTTCGGTATCAACGCGCACCTGGTGGGTCCCACACTGTCGGGCGCGCTGGAGATTGACATCGGCACTTCCCAAGTCGCGGCTGCCTCTGCGCCCCTTCTGCAGAAACTGGCCCTTGCCAGCGCCATCATTGCTTGGAGCGGGCTGGCGGTTCACGCCCAGGTTGCCAGTGTGTTGACCCAGACGGATATTCGCATGGCGCCCTACTTTCTGGCGCGGTTTCTCCACGCTGCTCTGGCAGCCGTCCTGACTGTCATTTTCTGGTCCCTGGGGGTTGGCCGTGTGGCTGGTGCAGCTTTTGCGCACAGCGTTCCCGTTTTTCAGGCGCTTTCGTCTGCTACTGCCGGAAACTCCTGGTGGCACACGGTGACAACAGGTCTGTCTACCTGGGTCTGGTTCAGTCTGGGGCTTCTGGTTCTGGCAGCAGCGAGTCTCGTTCTACACAGGGTGCGTATTCTGTCTTGGCACGTCCGCTAGGGAACCGTTTTGCGCTAGGGAACCGTTTTGCACGAATTTGGAGTGTGCACATGTGCACACTCCCTTTGCCGTTAAGTCCAAAGCCTGCGCGCCTGCAAAAAAAACCGCAGCGTGAAGCCTGCGGTCAAAACAGCGGCGGAAACCACTGGTGAAAGAAGAGTTCATCGGCCAGGATAAACGCGGCCAGCAACCAGGTATATACCGCAAAGTAGCGCATCCTGGACTTTCTCAGGAGCCACAGTGTGAAGAAAATGGCCACATACCCGGCGATTGCTGCAGCAATGGTGCCAATGACCAGCACCTGCCAAGTCAAGGAACTATGCGCCCAACTGTGGGCCTCAAGGACTTCCTCTCCCTGCACCAACGTTGCACCTAGAATGGCTGGGATGGAGAGCAGGAAGGAGAACCTCCCGGCGGCTTCCTTGTCCAACCCTCGCCAGATGCCGGTGGCTATGGTAAGGCCCGATCGAGAGAGGGCGGGCAGAATTGCAATGCCTTGCAAAGTGCCTACCCAGAGAGCATCGGCCGCATCCATGTCGTCTTCTGACTTCAGCCCCGTGGGCAGAGCATCCATCCACCACAGCACCACACCCGTGATGACAAACTCGGCAGCCAGAGTAGATGCGGAAGAAAAGATGGTTTCGAACAGGTCTTCAAAGGCGATTCCGAGGATGGCCGTCGGGACAAGAGCGACGTATATCATTTTGGCAGCGTGACTCCAGGGATGGTGGTAGAGCCACTGTATTTCCTTGCGAAATGCCCAGAGTACCGCTACCAGCGTACCGATGTGCAAAAAGGTGATGAACAGCAGGTGATTTCCGCTAATGTGCCACAGCTTTTGCACCAGTAGCACATGTCCGGAGCTGCTAACGGGAAGAAATTCGGTGATACCCTGCACGATACCCAGAATCAGTGCCTGGAAGTTGGTCAATGGCAATCCTCCCTTATTCTCAACTCGTCCTCTCGTGTAAGTGGCCAAGTGCCTAAATGGCGAAGTTTGGCTGCCCAACGCGTGATAGCCCACCGCGTCATAGCCCAACGCGTGATAGCCCACCGCGTCATAGCCCACCGTGTGATAGCCGAAGGTGTGATAGCCCAGCGTGGTGGAGCCAAAGGGGGTAGACTCACACCGGCACCTGACGGTCCATTACACCAAATGTATATGGCCTGTCCGCCCAAACATGTCCCGACAAGCCAACAATTAGGCATGTTTCTCAGGGACGGGCCATAAGTTTTTGGTAATGGAGGGATGACCGTGAGGCGCGTTCGGGCTTTTCAAGTGGCCTGCACATACGTTGGCACCGTGGTGGGGGCAGGTTTTGCCTCAGGTCAGGAAATTTTTCACTTTTTCGGACGCTTTGGTTTGTGGGGCTACCTTGGCATTGGCTTGTCCGTCACTCTTTTTTCCGTATTGGGCTACCAGATGATGTACTTGGGTCACCGCTTGGAGGCCAATTCCTTTCGCGACGTCAGTCACTACCTGTTTGGCCCCTGGATTGGCGGAATCATCAACCTGGCGATGCTGCTCATGCTGTTTGGCGTGACGGTAGCCATGCTGGCGGGGGCTGGCGAACTGTTCTGGGAGCGCATGCGCCTGCCTTTCGACGTTGGCGTGGCCATCACCATAGCAGTTACATTTGTCACCTTGCTGTTTGGCATCAACGGGATTCTGAAGGCAAACTCCGTCATTGTGCCCGTTATGGTCTCTTTTGTCTTGTTTGCTTTCCTGCACACGCTGTTGACCCCCCATTCTCTCTACAACTCCTATCATGCCGCCACCTTCATCCACCCCACGCATTTCCTGCTGGCCGGTGTTTCCGCGGTGGTCTACGGATCGCTCAACGTGGGTCTGGCCGCCGGCGTGCTCATCCCTCTAGGATCCGGTACCCCCGACGCGGCCATACTGCGCACTGGATCGCGTTGGGGCGCCACGGCCCTGGGCGTCATGCTGCTAGCCGTCACCTTCACGTTGTTTGTTCACTATCCGCGGGCCGTATCCTTTGCTGTTCCCATGGGATATGTGGCTACAACCCTGGGATCGACGGTACAGTGGCTCTTTGTCGCCGTCCTGTGGGGTGAAATCTACTCCACTTTAGTCGGCAACGTGTACGCCATGACGACGCAAATCCCCAATGCCTCCAGGCTCCTTTCCGCTCTCTTTGCCGTGACAATTTTAGCCGTGGCCTTTCTGTTCAGCCAGGTCGGTTTCACGGCGGTCATTGCCTACGGCTACACAGCCTTTGGCTACGTCAGCGCACTGATTCTGATGGCGCTTTTGTGGCCCAGAAAGGAACTTTCTTGACCCGTCGCTCTGCGGGTTTCCTTTTCTTGTGGCATTCCGTATAATAGGACTGGATTTGATAGCTAAGACTAGAGACAACAGGCCACGGAGACGTGGCTTCTTTTGTCGCAGTGTCTGGGGGCGGGAGGCGATGGCGTGTTAAAGCGGTTGGCGCAGTGGGGCTTAATCTTGCTGGGGGCGTTTGTCTACTCCGTTGGCGTCAATGCATTCCTGGTGGGAAACCATCTGGCTGAAGGCGGGTTTGTGGGCATTTCCCTAATCTTGCTGTACAAGTTGGGGTGGCCCCTGGGTTTGAGTTTCTTGATTCTCAATATTCCTGTGCTCTTGCTGGGATGGCGCATGTTTGGAACGCATTTCATTGTGCGCACAGTTGTGGGCGTTGCTGCCGTATCGACGTTTACCTGGCTGACACGCACCTGGCTGTTGCCTACACACGATTCACTGCTGGGTGCGCTTTACGCAGGCGTCATGACCGGTTTTGGCCTTGGTCTCATTTTTCGCTGCAACGCCACTACCGGCGGGTCTGATATTATTGCACGCATCGTCAAGCACTTCTATGGTGTCTCCATGGGGCGCACCCTGTTTGCCATAGACGTTTGCGTCATCAGCGTCGTTGCCCTTCTCATTGGGCGCCAGACGGCGATGTACTCACTGGTGGCTCTGTTTGTTGCCAGCAGGGTCATTGACTTTGTACTGGAAGGCGTCAACGCGGGTAAAGCCATCATGATTATTTCCGCATCCTATGAAGCCATTGCCGCCAACATTCACGAACAACTCCACCGCGGGACTACGCTCTTGACCGGAGAGGGTGGATACACCGGTCAGGCCAAACAGGTGGTGTACTGTGTTGTACCAAGGGATGAAATTATTCGGGTTCAGAACATTGTGGCCAGGATTGATCCCACCGCATTTGTTGTGGTCAGTAATGTCCACGAGGTCCTTGGCGAAGGCTTCACATTCGAGTAGCCCACAGCGGCACGGCGAACTGACGTAGCTTTTCCTAACAAAAAGGGACCCGGGAGTGCTGCCGACGGGCCTTTCTCGTCCGGCGACTCCGGGGTCCTTCTGTTCCAAAGCTGTATCCCGTGAACCTTTAGGCTACACGATTTTTTCCAAAGACTCATCGAATTCCAGCAACCGTCGACTTGCCTTGTAAAAGCCCTCTCTGTCACCACGGTCGAGGCAGCGGTCCACTTCTTCCATCAACCTGTTTCGATTGTATCCCTGAACAGCCTTTTCAATAACCAAGTCGGCCTGGAGAGAAATCATTTCTCGCAGGGCAGGTTCCATTTCCCGAACAGGCAATTCTTCCAAAACTGTACCGTATGCTTCACAAGTGGAGCGATCGCGGAAGAACAATCCCACATAGATTTCTTCATCGGGATGCTGGTACAGGTCCAGAAAAGCCTGTTCAACGTCCGTTGAAACGGGCTTATTGCGGCGATAGTAACGAAACGGGGCGACGGGAACACACTTCGTAGCCATGACAATGACCCGCGGTAACTGCCGGAAGTTTTCCACGAAATGCACTCTGCGCAGTACATTTTCGCGCGTCATCATATAGCGCATGAGCATCTCCGCCTCACGACTTTGCAACTGATAGTTCCCTAGAAACCAACGAAGGAAGTGTTTCTTCTCGGCAATAGTTACGGTGCTACCCATGGCTGTCTCCCCCCTAGGCGGTATATCGACTTCTGCGCAAGATGCTGAAACCAAGAATAGTTAGAATTCTTTGTATATTCTATTCGCTGGGATCAACAGAATTTCCTGCAACGAACGACGATACTGGCCTGATTTTTTCGAGGGAATTTCCTCCTTCCTAAGGTAATGCCCAGTAAACAGTGTCAACACGTCAAGATGTCAGCGGACTCTGTGCCTCTTGCCAGATGCGTTCCCAATCCAACAAAGTCTTTTCTACGTTGCCGGGAATGGCTGTCTGCGAGTGAGTTTGAAGAAACTGAATCCACTGCAGGCCATCGCGTTGGCCTCCCAAACCCTTGCAAAAACTATCCTGGTTCAACCGGTAGACCTGCAGCGCTCCAGTCTCCCACAGCTTTGCAATTTGCGCCAACTGTGCAGTGGTCGCAGGTTGGTGCGCTGTCACAAGGATGTTGAAGTTGGGTTGAACAATCAGAACTTGCTGCCTGCTGGAAGTGGTAGTGGACAGGGTCATTTCGCCTGTTGCTAGCAATTGTTGACCAATCTGGGTCGTTTGAAACCACCCTGTGTCAGATTCATCCTTGCCCCGGCGGATTAAACCGAGGTGTTGCAGCATTTTAAGGATCCGAAGTTCCCACACGTCACGGCTGGAGTCATAGTAATACTTATTTATAAAAACGCCGGCTGCATTATACATGGACTCTTCTTGGACCCAGCGCTGCTGTGTCATGGACAACAGGCGGAGAATCGTCGGCAGTCTCGGAATGGCTCTGCGGTAGGTGGCCACATAAAAGTCCGCCATCCACTGCAGGCGCAGACCGTCCGCGGCATCCAGCCAGCCCCTGCTCTCGCCGGTGACGATGAGGGAACCGCCGGCGCCTTCTTCAACGTAGCCCTTGTGAAAGGCGAAGTCGTACAGGAAAGCGAAGCGATTGGGATAATCGTGAAACCTTCGACCATAGCCAAAGCGCCATCCTCCTGCCAACGGATCCTCAGATACCCGCATAATTTCTAGCAGGCGCAGCAGGTGCCGTTTGTATATCGTCCCGTCCTGCGTCAGTGGTACGTCGTGATTCTGCACATATTCCAGAAAGACGTCTACGTCCTGCAGGAGAAAGCTTTCTTCGTCGGCGTAAACCAACGGACCTTCGCCGGAGAACACCAGTTGCCCGCATAACTTCTCGGCGACAAAGGCTGAAATTTGACTGTGAAGTTCCTCGGGCACGACATACTGGGGCTGGCTGTACTGAAAACGGGAAGTTCGAAACAGCCAGCCTTCACGTAAAGCCTGTTGAATGTCGTCGTCATCCGTGAACCAGCTGCGCAACTCTTCCAGACTGTAGGGGCGTTTCGCTTCAGAGTACAGCCTCAACCACGTCGCTGTGCGATGTTGGGACCACCGTTGCAGTTGTTCCGATATGAAGGAGGACATTCGGAAGTGGTAGGTTATGGCCTGATGCAAGGACATTTTGGAGTGTCTGGTACAGGACAGTTGGTAATGGTCTGCAATGGCGCGCAGAGTATCGATGTCGGCGTAGTTTAAACAGTCAATGAGTCTCATTGGCGAGTCACCCTTTCCCTGGATACGTTTTGGACGGTGTAATGGTAACCGCGTTCGACGAGAAACCGTTGTCGCTTGCGGGCGACCTGTGCTTCAACGGTTCCGGCGGAGACCAGAGTGTAAAAGAAGGCTGACTGCTCCTTGGGCCGCAGGAGGCGGCCAAGACGCTGGGCCTCTTCCTGCCGGGACGCGTACAACCCGGATATTTGAATACCCACTGTGGCCTGGGGCAAATCAATAGCCATGTTGGCCACGCGGGAAAGAACGAGGCAGTGAAGGCTACCTTCGCGGAACGCCTGGTAAATTTCAGATCGCTGTTGCTGGCTGGTTTGTCCGGTAATTAGAGGCAGATGAAAAAGGCGAGCCACGGTCCTCAAGGATTCCAGGTAATGACCAATAATGAGGATTTTGTCGTCGTGGTGTCTGTGCAGGAGCACTTTTACCCAGTCAATCTTGTTTGAATTTAGGGCAGCCATGCGGTGCCGTTCCCGCGGCAGAGCCCTGTCATAATTGGCCTGCTCAGAGGCGGATAGAGGAATTTGTAACTCCACGCAGTTGACCTTGGCTAAGTACCCCTTCCTCTCCAGAACCTTCCAATCCGCTTCGTAACACTTTGGACCAATGAGGCTGTAGACATCCGTCTCGGCGCCGTCTTCCCGCACCAGGGTGGCTGTGAGTCCCAGCCTTCGTGCCGTTTGTAGGTCTGCCGCTAGTCGAAACAGGGGCGCAGGCAGCATATGAACTTCGTCGTAGATGACCAAGCCCCAGGGGTGGCCGGTCAGCCGCTGAAGGTGTCTGTAAACGCCTCCTTGACTTCGCCCTGAAACTCGCTGGTATGTAGTGACTGTAACTGGGGTAAGGGGCTGTGTCGCTTTGTACATCCCGATGGACTCAGAAGCAAGGGTCGTGCGCTTGCGACATTCCCCAATCCATTGTTGCGCCGCCACTTCACTGGGAGTGACAATGAGCGTATGCAGGCCGATTTCGCAGAGAATGGCCACGCCAATGAGGGTTTTACCGCTACCACACGGCAAAATCACAATTCCGCTCTGGTGGAATTCCTTGCGAAAGAAAGCTCGAACCGCTGCTTCCTGGTAGTCTCGCAGGATGGTATCCCGGCGCAGTTGAGCGGACAGCACCACGGATGGTTCGTAGTCCACTGCGTCCACAACGGGAATGCCACTGTGGGCGAGAGCCTGTTTGAGGGTCCCGCGAATATCCGCAGGGAACAGAATCCGATTGGCAAAGACGCCGAGGTGACGTTGCTGGACCACAGGTAGTTTAAGCAGGGTTTCCAAGGAGTCTTTTGGAAAGGAAAGTTGAATGGAAGACGGAGTGGTTTGAGTCAGGCGAAATACGCCCCATTTCCCCATTTCCTTGACAATCATCTCTTGAACGGGAAGGGCAATAGGGCTTGTGACATGCTTGCGCAGGAAAGAGAGTACGTCCCGCGGCGTAAGGCCCAATGACGCTGCCTGCCACAGACTGGTTGGAGTCATTTGGTAAACGTACATAGGTTGCTGCTGTTCCGTGAGAAAGCCGAAAGTGGATAGCTCGCTCCTTAACCCATCAAAATCGGGGCCATCGTCTGAAACAAAGATTTTTCCGTCGTCTTGAACGAACAGTGGGTTTGCCATGTGAACTCCTGTGAGAAATGAGAGATGGACATTTCAGCAGGAAAGATATTTGTTAGTATGAGTTAATTGCACAGGAGGTATACTCTAGCCTCGAAGAACATGGTGGGTATGCGAATGCGTGGACAAAAAAAGGCGGGAACGTCAGCCGCGTTCCCAAAGAAGGTTTTGCTAGGAGTGGAGAGAAATCAGAACATAACACCCTTCGAGATTCAGGATATCCGGTAATGGAAGCGCTGTCAAGACTAAATTTTCAGATATAATGTACTTTTCCGCAATGTCCGCCAACACAGGTTTCAGAGCCTGTCTTGCTCCCATCGGCCGTGTGCGTTCCGTGCGGAGTCCAACTTCCGGCGCAGGCGCACTGCGTCGCGGGTCTCCAAGATGTCAATGAAGTCCTGAAGTTCACCGACTGTCCGGCGAAGGTGCTCCACCGTGGTCTGCCGGTTCGCCAGAAGTGTGCGGGTCCAGAAACCGGGAGGAGACTTGGCCAGCCTGGTGACATCGGCAAAAGCCGGCCCACAAACCATGGCGGCCGAGGTTGACGAAAGGGGCGGCTCCCAATGGTTGACGGCCTCGCGGAAGGCCAGCATCGTCGCCAGGGAGACGACATGGGTAGAATGGCTCACAACAGCCATCAACCCATCGTGGAGTGCCGCCGTCTCCAAAGCAATCCACACACTGCCAAGTTGGGCAATCAACTCTACCACCGGAAAGGGGACGGTCCAATGGGCAATGCCCAGCCAAGGCCGTCCCTTAAACAGGTCGGCTGTGGCCTCGGAGGGTCCTTCACTGGCGATTCCCGCCATGGGATGCGAAGGGAAAAACCGCCGGCGCAAGCCCAGCTCCTCCGCCCTTGCGCAAATATCGGTTTTCACACTGCAGACGTCCATAACGACTTCTCCCAAGGTGCCGGCCTGGGGCAACAGGTCGCAGGCGACATCTACAGGTACGGCCAGAACTACGAGGTCATAGGTTTGGCCTACCCTGTTTACCTGGGACAAATCCATTTCAATTCGGCGAAAGCATCCGGTTTTCGCCGCTGTGCCTCGATGCTCTTCGTGAGGTTCCACGCCGTCCACCAGGACATCCGGCAGCACGGCCGTGAGGGCCTTTACCATGGAGACGCCAATGAGGCCACAACCCACCAAGAGGACGGATTGTGGCCATGGAGTGACGGACTCCTCACCCACAGGACGAACCGTGGGCCTAAGCATGGGATTAGCCATGAAGTTCCTGCACCGCCGCGGCAATTTGATTCACTTGCTCCACTAGTTTGTGGAAGTTGTCCAAGGTCAAGGACTGGCCGCCGTCGGAGAGGGCTTCTGTGGGGGTGGGATGCACTTCCACAATCAGGCCCTGAGCGCCTGCCGCCACCGCAGCTCGGGACATGGCTGTAACGTATCGCCACAGGCCGACTCCATGGCTAGGATCGACCACCACCGGTAAGTGAGAAAGGTGCTGCACCACCGGAATGGCATTGAGATCGAGCGTATTGCGAGTATAGGTCTCAAAGGTGCGAATGCCCCGCTCACAGAGGATGACGTTGGGGTTTCCTTCAGACAGAATGTACTCCGCCGACATGAGCCACTCCTCCATGGTGGCAGACAGTCCGCGTTTCAGCAGCACCGGTTTCTTAGTCTGCCCTGCCTTGCGCAGCAACGGGTAATTTTGCATGTTGCGCGCCCCAATTTGCAGCACGTCCACGTAGCTGCTCACCAAATCCACGAGGTCGGGCTCCATCACTTCGGAAACCACTGCCAAACCGGTGGCCTCCCTGGCCATGGCGAGGTACTTCAATCCCTCTTCCCCAAGCCCCTGAAACGAATAGGGAGACGATCGCGGTTTATAGGCTCCACCGCGCAGCAGGTGGCCTCCAAATGCCTTCACGGCATAGGCGGTTTCAAGAATCTGATGTTTGGACTCAACAGAACAGGGTCCAGCCATAATCACTGGTGAGCCCTTGCCAATTTCTACACCACCCACTTGGATCACGGTGTTGTCCGGGTGAAACGCGCGGCTGGCGAGCTTGAAGGGATGGCTCACAGCGACGACGCGGTCCACACTTTCCATAGCCTCCAGGGGAAGCTCCGCCGCCTTCTGCTTGTTTCCGATGACGCCGACAATGGTCCGCTCCTCGCCTTCCGAGACGTGCACTCCCAAGCCCTTTTGCTTCAGCGAGTCCACCACTTCCTGTACGGATTCTTTCGTGGCCCCCACCTTCATTACCACGACCATTCCTTTCACTCCCTTACTTTACCCGCGCAGGCATTCCCAACACACGCACATCTCCGGTGCGGAGGCGTCTGCGAACACCCGTGCCGTATAACGAGCCCTGGGGGGCAGCACCCTGAGTGCATGACCGCGGTCCACTACTGCAGTGCCGCTGTCAGGGTTTCTGTAAATTGTATAACTTCCTGCCGGATAATTTCCTCCGGCACATGAGCGTTTTCCGTTGAACGTTGCAAAACCTCTTCCAGTCTGCGAATGATTGCACTTCCTACAATGACACCATCGGCGTAGCTTGACAATGCTTTCGCCTGCTCGCCAGACGAAACGCCAAAGCCTACGGCGACGGGCAGGTCTGTGAGAGATTTGACGCTCTCCACCATGCTTTCCACGCGCTCTGAGACGGAGGCACGCATTCCCGTCACACCCAGAGCGGCCACGCAATAAATGAATCCGTCTGCTTCCTCGCAAATGGAAGCGAGACGATGAGGGGGTGTCACCGGTGTAACCAGGGGAATTGACGCTAGGCCGCGTTCCCTGGCAAGTCTCCGGAAAGGCCGGCTCTCTTCAAGAGGCAAATCCGGGATAATAATGCCATCGGCGCCGGCGACAGCGGCATCCGTTAAGAACCGCTGCGGTGTATATTGTAACACCGGATTCATGTAGGTGAACAATATCAATGGTTTGTCCGGGTGGCGTTGACGCAGTGCAGTTGTCATCTCGAAGGCCATGGGTAAGGTAAAACCAGCGCGCAGGCTGCGCAGAGAGGCCGCTTGAATCACTGGTCCATCGGCTAGCGGATCGGAATAGGGCACACCGATTTCAACCATATCCGCACCGGCTTGCAGGACACTGTCAAACAGTTGCAGCGACAGGTCATAGGTGGGATCGCCGGCGGTCAAAAACGGGATGAGCAGAGACCGTTTGTCGCGCTGGGCAAAGGCCGAGGAGATTCTATTCACCGTCCGTTCTCCCCTTTCCTTCTTTGGCGGCAATTTGTTCAACGTCCTTGTCACCGCGACCGGAGAGGCAAATGACGAGAACCGCGTCCCGAGGCATTTCGGGAGCCATTTTAACTGCTTGTGCCACGGCGTGCGCACTTTCCAAAGCCGGAATAATCCCCTCAAGTTTGGACAGGAGAAAGAAGGCCGACAGTGCCTCTTCGTCCGTAACGGGTACGTACTGCGCACGCCCGGCGTCGTGCAACCAGGCGTGTTCCGGACCCACTCCGGGGTAGTCCAGCCCAGCAGAAATGGAATGTGCGGGCTGAACTTGACCGTAGGCGTCCTGCAGGAGGTAGGTCAAGGCGCCGTGGAGCACACCGGGTCGCCCCTTTTCGATGCTCAGGGCGTGCTGGTTACCGTCGGCGGAAACACCGGCGGCTTCCGTGGCAACGAGTTGCACGGATTCGTCCTCCAGGAATGGATAAAACATACCCATGGCGTTGCTGCCGCCACCGACACAGGCCAACAACACGTCCGGCAGGCGGCCTTCCATGGTGAGTATCTGATCCTTGGTCTCGTCTCCAATGATTCTTTGAAACTGCCTTACAATCTTGGGGTACGGGTGCGGACCCACCACTGAGCCAATGATATAGTAGGTGTCTTCCACATGGCCGACCCAGTAGCGAATGGCCTCATTGGTGGCATCTTTCAATGTTCGCGTCCCGGAGGTCGCCGGAACGACTTCGGCACCCAACATTTTCATGCGAAACACGTTCAGGGCCTGCCGGCG
>Ga0187809_10000077_pt1 | contig 72010 bp, 81 predicted proteins | sample NC_wetland_sal_i_8_FD_132415 | JGI IMG/M metagenome (GOLD analysis project Ga0187809, IMG submission 132415) | Wetland sediment microbial communities from Neuse River Estuary, North Carolina, USA - ASW_4 | ecosystem: Environmental > Aquatic > Freshwater > Wetlands > Sediment | place: USA: North... | reverse complement strand
TCGGCGACCAGCATGTACGACCAGAAATCGCCGTAGGCCCGGCTGCGCCACACCTGCCCGAGCAGGGCCTGGAATTGCTGGGCCCGACCCAGTTCGGCCCACCCGGTCAAGGACGAATAGGAGACGCTGGCATCGGCGAGTTCGCTCACGCCGGAAACCTGAAGCCGGCGGGTGCGACCGTCGTGCCGGACGAAGGCGCCGCCGCCCGGGCTGGACCACCACCGCCGGCCCAAGGCCGGGGCGCTGACCACACCGAGCACCGGGACCCCGTCGGCCAGCAACGCCACCAGCGTGGCCCAGACCGGCACGCCGCGGACGAAGTTGTGCGTGCCGTCGATCGGGTCGATCACCCACTGCCGAGGGCTGTCGCCGGCTGCACCGTATTCCTCGCCGAGCACGGCGTCATCGGGCCGGACGGCCGCCAGCCGCTCGCGGACGGCGCGCTCCACGGCCCGGTCGGCGTCGGTCACCAGGGTCAGGTCGGGCTTGCTGGAGACCTGCAGGTCTGCGGCCAGGAACCGATCGACGGTGATCGCGTCGGCCCGGTCGGCCAGTTCGTGCGCGACGGTCAGGTCGCTGTCCGGCTCGTCGGCGGCCGAACCGGACCGGGCTGGGCCGGCGGCTCCCGGTTGTGGGGGCGGGGCTTGGCTCATGCCCGAAAGGCTATCGTCGCGGTGTGGATGACGACCCGGAGAGTGTCAGCCGCGCTCGCGCGCTGGCCCGACCCGACGCCATCGCCGAATTGGCCGACCCGGCGCTGCGCAAGATCGTGCGCTCCTATCTGGTCCGGGAGGCGCTACCGGTGATGCCGCGAGCCGGGGCCAAGCGGGCCGCACTGCTGGCCTACCTGGCCACCGCCTTCGAGCCCGGCGTCAAGTACTCCGAGCCGGAGGTCAACGCCACCGTGGCGGTCTGGCATCCCGATGTCGCGGCGTTGCGCCGGTATCTGGTCGACGAGGGGCTGATGTCGCGCCAGGACGGCCGCTACTGGCGATCTGGCGGCTGGCTGTGATCGCGCCGGCCCGGGGCGCCGCCGCCCGCTCCCAGGTCGCTCCGTTCCACGCCATGCGGGTGCTGGCAGCGGCCGAGCTGCGGCGTTCGGCCGGGCTACCGGTCTACAACCTGGCCGTCGGCCAGCCGGCGACCCCGGCTCCGGCCGCCGTGCGGGCCGCCGCCGCCCAGGCCCTGACCGGCGAGCGGCTCGGCTACACCGCAGCCACCGGCCTGCTGAGCCTGCGCGAGGCGGTCGCCGCCCACACCCGGGCCTGGTACGGCGTCGACTGCGGGCCGGACGACGTGGTCATCACCACCGGCTCCTCCGGCGGTTTCCTGGCCGCGTTCCTGGCCGCGTTCGATCCCGGCGACCGGGTGGCGGTGGTGCGGCCCGGCTATCCGGCCTATCCCAACATCCTCACCGCCCTCGGGTGCCAGGTCGTCGAGCTCGACTGCGGCCCGGACACCGGCTTCCGGCCCACGCTGAGCCAGTTGGAAGCCCTCGACCCGGTACCGCGCGGGCTCATCCTGGCCTCGCCGGCCAACCCGACCGGGGTGATGGTCCCGCCGGCCGAACTGGCCGAGATCGTCGCCTGGTGCGATCGCAGCGGGGTGCGGTTGATCTCGGACGAGATCTATCACGGCATCAGCTTCACCGGGCCGGCGCACAGCGCCTGGGAGTACAGCCGCTCGCCGATCGTGGTCAACTCCTTCTCCAAGTACTTCTCCATGACCGGTTGGCGGCTGGGCTGGTTGCTGATCCCGCCGGAACTGGCCGACCCGGTGGATCGGCTGCTGAGCAATTTCGCGCTCTGCCCGCCGACCCTGTCCCAGCATGCGGCCGTGGCCGCTTTTGCCGGCTACGCCGAACTCGATGCCAACGTCGCCCGCTACCGGACCAACCGAAACCTGCTGCTGGCCCGGCTGCCGGAGATCGGCCTGGCCCGGCTGGCACCGGCCGATGGCGCCTTCTACATCTATGCCGACGTCTCGGACTACACCAGCGATTCCCTGGGCTGGGGGGGCCGGCTGCTGGCCGAGGCCGGGGTCGCGCTCGCTCCGGGCATCGACTTCGACACCGGCCGGGGCGGGCATTTCGTCCGGCTTTCCTTCGCCGGCGACACGGCTGAGATCGGGGCTGGCATCGACGCCCTGGCCGACTTCCTGCACCGCTGACCGGCGGCCGGCTCAGCCCAGATCGTTGCGCGAGACCAGCAGGCGGCGGAAGGCGGCCAACCGGTCCGGGCTGGCGTGACCGTCGGCCACCCACTCATCGAGCCGGCACCCCTCGGACGCGGCCAGGTGCTCGCAGCCGCGCGGGCACTGCACCGCCCCGTCCTCCAATTCCGGAAAGGCCCACAGCAGATCCTGCGCGCTGACGTGGGCCAGCCCGAACGACCGGACGCCCGGGGTGTCGATGACCCACCCGTGCAGCGGCGCCGGCAGGGCCAGCGCGAACACCGAGGTCGACGTGTGCCGTCCCTTGCCGATCCCGCTCACCGCCCCGGTGGTGCGCTCGGCCCCCGGCACCAGGGCGTTGACCAGCGTCGACTTGCCGACGCCGGAATGGCCGACGAACACGGTGCTCCGCCCGTCCAGCACGGCCCGAACCGGGGCCAGGTCGGCGCCGCGCTGGGTGACCAGCGTGGGGATGTCCAGCTCCGCGTAGTGAGTCAGCACGTCAGCCGGGCTGGCCAGATCGGCCTTGGTCAGCAACAGGATCGGCTCCATGCCGGCGGTCAGCGCCGCCACCACGCACCGGTCGATCAGGCCGAAGACCGGTCCCGGTTCGGCCAGCGCGGCCACGATGAGCAGTTGCTCGGCGTTGGCCACGATGACCCGTTCGAACGGGTCGTTGTCGTCGGCGGTCCGGCGCAGCACGGTGCGCCGCTCGCCGATGCGCACGATCCGGGCCAGCGTGTCCGGCCGGCCGGACAGGTCGCCGACCACGGAAACCTCGTCGCCGACGGCGATGGATTCGCGGCCCAGCTCTCGGGCCCGCATCGCCGTCAGCCGGACACCGGACCCGGCCAGCAGGACGGTGAACCGCCCGCGGTCGATGGTCACGATCATGCCGGTGGCGGCCTCGGTGTGCGCCGGCCGCTGCTTGCTGCGGGCCCGGCTGCCGTAGCGCGAGGGTCGGTTCCGGACGTCGTCCTCGTCCAACCGGCGGGTGTCCCGACGGGCCATCAGCCGACCCGCCGGGTCCGGCGGCCATCCCGGTCCGGCAGCCTCAGCACCAGCAACCCGTCACCCTGGCTGTCCCAGCATCTCTTGCCACAGCAGGGGGAATTCGGTCAGTGTCTTGCTCGTGCAGGCGATGTCATCAACCTGCAAGCCGGCCACGGCCAGCCCGAGCAGGGCCCCGGCCTGGGCCATCCGGTGATCGGCGTAGGCGTGCCAGAGCACCGGGTGCAGCGACGCCGGGGAGATGGCCAGGCCGTCCTCGGTCTCGGTCACGCCACAGCCGGTTGCTGCCAGCTCGGTTCGCAGCGCGGCCAGCCGGTCGGTCTCGTGGCCCCGGATGTGAGCCACGCCCCGGATCCGCGACGGCCCGTCGGCCAACGCGCACAGGGCGGCGAGCACCGGGGTCAGCTCGCTCGCCTCATGCAGATCGACATCGAGGCCGGCGATCCGGCCGGTGCCGGTGACGGTCAGACCGTCCGGCCCGAGCGACACCGTTGCCCCCATTCGCGCCAGCAGTTCTACCAGCAGGGCGCCGGGCTGGTCGGTCTCGGACGGCCAGTGCGGCACCGTGACCTCGCCGCCGGTCACCAGGGCCGCGGCCAGGAACGGCGCGGCGTTGGACAGATCCGGTTCGATCACCTGGTCGGGCAGGTCGAGCTTTCCCGGCGCGACCAGCCAGCGCCGCTCGGACACGGTCTCGATAACGCCGCCTGCTTGCCTGACCGCAGCCGCGGTCATCTCCACATGGGGCAGCGACGGGACGCTGCCGCCGACCAGGCACAGGTCCGCGCCCTGGTCGAACCGGCTTCCGGCCAGCAGCAGGGCCGACAGGAACTGGGAAGAGCCACCCGCGTCGAATTCGATCCGGCCGCCGGTCAGCCCGCCGTGGCCATAGACCGAGAACGGCAGCCGGTTGCCGTCGATCACCGCGCCGGCCGCCCGGAGTGCGTCGAGCAACGGCGCCATCGGCCGGCCGGTGGCCTGGGCGTCCCCGTCGAACCGGCTGTCGCCAACGGCCAATGCGGCCAGCGGCGGGACGAAGCGCATCACGGTGCCGGCCAGGCCGCAGTCCACGGCGGCGCCGTGCAACGAGCCGGGGATCACCAGCCAGCCGGTGCCATCGGCGATGATCTGCACGCCCAGGGCTTGCAGCGCGGCCGCCATCAGCTCGGTGTCCCGGGCCAGCAGCGGAGCGGATATCCGGGTCGGCGTCTCCGACAACGCGGCCAGGATGAGGGCGCGATTGGTCAGCGACTTGGACCCGGGCAGCGCGACGACCGCCATGATCGGGCCGGTCGCGACCGGCGCCGGCCAGCTGGGCATGTCGGGCACGTTGCCATTATGTCGTGCCCGGGCCGGGCCGGGTCCTACCGCGGGTTTCAGCGCCCGGACGGGGTCCACTCCGGCGCCCGGCCGAGAAATGCCACCAGCCGCAGCAGCGGGGGAGCATCGGCCGGCACCGGTTGCGGGGCGGCGAACCGGCGGCCGCGGTCCTGGCCGGCGAGCTGGCGGTGGGCGAAGGCCAGCGAGCGCTGGACGACCTCCGGCTCGAATGCCGGCTCCCGACCGAGCGCGCGACCCAGATCCCAGCCGTGGGCCAGCAGGTCATAGAGCCTGATCTGCAGCCGGTCGGCGCCGGTGGCCGCGCCCAGCGGGCCGTCGAACTCGCCTTCCAGCACACCGGGCCGGGCGAAGGCGGTGCGCAACTGCTGACCCGACTCCCGCAAGGCCGGCGCCAGCTCGTTCGGCGGCAAAGCTCGGCGGGCCGGCGCCGGCTCACCGGCCAGCATCGCACCCAAGACCTGGTCCAGCCCGACCAGATGCGCTACCACGTCCCGAACCGTCCACAGCGTGCACGGGGTGGCCGCATCCCACTACGCGTCGGTGATCGTGTCCACCAGCTCGACCAGCGCGGCCTGAGCCCGCCCGAGCGCCATCAGCTCCGGCCGCCGCTCGAGCTCGCTGCGCTCCAGGCAGAACTGATTGCCCTCGGGGTCGGCCAGTACTACCCAGCCGGTGCCGTCGAGGTTGCGATGATCACGAACCAGGGTGGCTCCGAGCCGGAGCAGCCGGACAAGCTCATCTTCGCGCGGCCGATCGGTCGGGACCAGGTCCAGGTGCAGCCGGGGCCGATCCGGTGCGGCTGCCTGCGCGCCCACGAACAGCAACCCAGGACCGCCTGGTCAGCGATCAACGGGGCCTCGGGATCGTCAGGGGAGTTGGGATTGGCTGGATCCTGCGCGTATCCGGTCAGCTCCGACCAGAACCGGGCCAGCCGGTACGGGTCGGTACACCCGAAGGTGAGGTGGCGCAGCCGCAGGGCCATCAGTGCCTTTCCGGTTCGAGACGATGGGCCGAGCCTGGCACGTCCGGCCGGCCGCGGCCATCGGATTTCTCCCGCTCGTAGGGGCAACGACTCGCTGACCCGGATACTGGGTTGTATGTGCGGGCGCTACGTTTCGACCAAGACCACCAGTGACCTGCTGGAGGAATTCGACGCCGTCGACGAGACCGGGGGCTCCGGCTCCGAGCCCGACTACAACGTGGCCCCGACCACCGACATCCGGATCGTCGTCGATCGGGTACCGCACGGGGCGCCCGAAGGCACTGCGCCGGTCCGCCAGCTGCGCACCGCGCGGTGGGGTCTGGTGCCGTCCTGGGCCAAGGATGTCGCGGTCGGCAATCGGATGTTCAATGCCCGGGCCGAGTCGATGACCGAGAAGTCGGCGTTCACCCGGCCGTTCGCAGTCCGGCGCTGCCTGATTCCGGCCGACGGCTGGTACGAATGGCAGAAGGTCGAGGGCGCCGGCGGCAAGCCCGGCAAGCAGGCCTACCTGATGATCCCGCCGGACGGGCACAGCCTGGGCCTGGCCGGCCTGTACGAGTTCTGGCGGCCCAAGGGCGAGCAGGACGCGGACTGGCTGGTCAGCGCGACGATCCTGACCGTGGCTGCCGCCGGACCGCTGGCCGAGATCCATCCGCGGATGCCGCTGGTGCTGCCGCGAGCGACCTGGCCGCGTTGGCTCGATCCGGAGCAGCCGGGTCCGCGATCGCTGCTCGAGCCGCAGGACGAGGCCGGGCTCGAGCACCTGGAACTGCGACCGGTTTCGAGCCTGGTCAACAGCGTGGCCAACAACGGCGCCGAGTTGCTCCGCCGGGCCGAACCGGCGTCGCCGGCACCGGAACTGTTCTGATGCCCCGGCTGCAGCTCGACACTCCGGTCGGGAGGGCCGAGGCCGAACTCGATCCCGTCCGTGGGGCCGACCTGCTGCTGGTGCTCGGGCACGGCTCCGGCGGCTCGGTCGAGGCCCCGGACCTGCTCAGCGTCCGAACGGCCGCCGTCGAGGCCGGGATCGCGGTGGCCCGGGTGACCCAGCCCTACCGGGTGCTGGGAAGGAAGGCCCCGCCGAGCGCGGCCAGTCTCGACGCGGCCTGGGCCGCGGTGGTCGCGGCGCTGACCCGCCGGCCCGGCCTGCGCTCGACCCGGTTGGTGTTCGGCGGCCGCTCGGCCGGGGCCCGGGTGGCCTGCCGGGGCGCCGCCGCAGCCGACCCGGCGCGCCGTCCGGTGGCCGTGGTGGCGTTGGCGTTTCCCCTGCACCCACCAGGCAAGCCGGACAAGAGCCGGCTGCCGGAACTGGCGGCGGTGCCGGTCCCGACCCTCGTGGTGCAAGGCCGCAGCGACCCGTTCGGCCAACCCCCGGCCGGGGCCGGACGGACCGTACTGCTGGTCGAGGGCGATCACAGCCTGAAGCGGTCGGCGGCCGAGGTCGGACCTAGGGTCGTCGAATGGCTCAGCCGACTCTGAACTCTCGGCCAGTGACAACCTCGCCGGGGCGTGCCAGAGTCGCGCCATGAGCGACAACCCCGCCGTCACCGAGTTCCTGGCTGCCCGCGACCTGCTGCTGGACTGCCGGGGCGATTACGCCCGGGCCTACGCCGAGTTCCGTTGGCCCCGGCCTGAGCAGTTCAACTGGGCGCTGGACTATTTCGACGGCGTCCTGGCCGCCGAGCGGGGTGACCAGCAGGCGCTGCGGCTGATCGAGGATGACGGCTCGGTGGCCGGCTACAGCTTCGCCGAGCTGTCCGAACGCTCCTCCCGGCTGGCCGGCTGGCTGCGCGACAAGGGTGTCGGCCGGGGCATGCGGGTGCTGCTCGTGCTCGGCAACCAGGTCGAGTTGTGGGAGTCCATGCTGGCCTGCATCAAGCTCGGCGCGGTGATCATCCCGGCCACCACCCTGCTGTCCCGGGCCGACATCGCCGACCGGCTCGAGCGGGGCGCGGTCGGGGCGGTGATCGCTCGCTCCGACCTGCACGAGGGCTTCGGCGAACCGGGGAGCTGGCTGCCGGTCGCGGTCGGCGAGCCGGTGCCGGGCTGGCTCAGCTACGCCGACTTCACCGCCCACAGTGAGCAGTTCGTGCCTGATGCCGCCACCGCCGGCACCGACCCGCTGCTGCTGTACTTCACCTCGGGCACCACGTCCAAGCCCAAGCTGGTCGAGCACACCCAGCTCAGCTACCCGATCGGCCACCTGTCCACGATGTACTGGATCGGACTGCGTCCCGGTGACGTGCACCTGAACGTGTCCTCGCCCGGCTGGGCCAAGCACGCCTGGTCGTGCTTCTTCGCGCCGTGGAACGCCGGGGCGACCGTGGTGCTGTTCAACTACGTCCGCTTCGACGCGGCCCGGATGCTCGACGTGCTGCGAGACCAGCAGGTGACCACGTTCTGCGCCCCGCCGACGGTGTGGCGGATGCTGGTCCAGCAGGATCTGACCCGGTGGCAGCTGTCGTTGCGAGAGCTGGTCGGGGCCGGGGAGCCGTTGAATCCCGAGGTCATCGAGCAGGTCCAGCGGGCCTGGCAGCTGACCATCCGCGACGGGTTCGGGCAGACCGAGACTACCTGTCAGGTCGGCAACCCTCCGCTGGAGCCGGTCAAACCCGGCTCGATGGGACGGCCGCTGCCGGGGTACCGGGTGGTGCTGGCCGATCCGGCCAGTGGCCAGCCCCTGGACTCGAGCCGGCCCGGGGGCGAGGGCGAGATCTGCCTCGACCTGGCCGCGCGCCCGGTCGCGCTGATGACCGGCTACCGCGACGACGCCGAGCGCAACGACGCGGCGATGGCCGGCGGCCTGTACCACACCGGAGACGTGGCCTCGATCGATGCCGAGGGCTACCTGACCTACGTGGGCCGCACCGATGACGTGTTCAAGTCCAGCGACTACCGGATCAGCCCGTTCGAGCTGGAGAGCGTGCTGATCGAGCACCCGGCGGTGGCCGAGGCCGCGGTGGTGCCGGCTCCGGACCCGGTCCGGCTGTCCGTGCCCAAGGCCTATGTCGTGCTGGCTTCGGGCCATTCGCCGGATGCCGACACCGCTCGCTCCATCCTGGAGTACTGCCGCGGCCAGCTGGCGCCGTTCAAGCGGATCCGCCGGCTCGAGTTCGCCGAGCTGCCCAAGACGATCAGCGGCAAGATCCGCCGGGTCGAGCTGCGCGGAGCCGAGCACGAGCGCCAGGGTGAGCGGGCGCCGGGTGAATTCCGCGAGGAGGACTTCGCCTGATCGAGGGCGCCGTTGGGCAATCTCCGGTCGGCGTTTCAGCCGGTTGCGATAGCGGCGGTGCTGGCGTGTGCGGCCAGGATCAGGTCGGCCGGGGTCAGGGCCAGCTGCAGGCCGCGCTTGCCGGCGGAGACGTACATGCGGGCCAGTCCGGTCGCCGACACGTCGATCACGACCGGGAGCTGGCTGCGGTGTCCGAGCGGGCTGATACCCCCGAGCACGTAGCCGGTGGCCCGCTGCGCCTTGGCCGGTTCGGCCAGTTCGGCGCGGCGGCCGCCGCTGGCCGCGGCCAGGGCCTTCAGATCGAGCCGGCCGGCCACCGGGACGACCGCGCAGACCAGCTTGTCGTCGACCGCGGCGATCAGCGTCTTGAAGATCTGGCGCGGGTCGATCCCGAGCTGGGCCGCCGCCTCCTCGCCGTAGGACTCGGCGCGCGGGTCATGCCGGTAGGGGTGGGTCGAGTAACTGATTCCGGCCCGATCCAGTGCTGTGGTCGCCGGAGTGCCTCCGCTCATGCCTGAAGATCCTGCCAGCCAGGCCATCGCGGAGAATGTCGAGCATGCAGATCTCGGTGCGCCCGGGCGGCATCCGGCTCGGGCAGTTTCTCAAGCTGGCGGCGGCCGTAGACCAGGGTTCGGACGTCAAGCAGTTGCTGGCCAGCGGTGCGGTGACGGTAAACGGGCAGCCGGAGGATCGGCGGGGCCGGCAGCTGGCTCACGGCGATGTGGTGACGGTCAGTGGCGAGTCTTTCACCGTGGGCTGATCATGGAATAAGCTTTGTGTTAAAGGTAAAACCGGCGCTTGCCGCGGACCGTCCGGCTGGGGATGATCGTCACCCAGGGGGTCGGCCACGATGGCACACAGCGTCTCATTTTCTTTTTCGGGCGACGGCGACCGCGGTCGGCTGAGTTCGGGCTGGGGTCACTACGCGCCGCAGCTACTCAGCGTCTCGATCGTCGCGGTGATCGCGCTGGCCTGCCAGCCGTACGCGTTCGGCTCGGCCGCCGTGCTGGCCGCGGGGCTGCTGCTGGTGTTCGTGCTGCTGACCTGGGCCCGGATGCGGGAGCACGATCGACGGCTGTGCGAGCACTGCGTGCGGTCGATGCCGCTCAACGCGGCCGAAGCGGCCGCCCGCTACCAGCGCCGATTCTGGCTGGCCCACTCCGGCAGCCGGCCGCGCTACCTCATCCCATACCTGGTCGTGCTGATCGGCAGCAACTTTCTGACCACCACCACCGCCGGCCGGATCGGCTGGGCAGTGATCCAGTCTTCGATGATCTACCTGATCCTGGCCTATTCCAGCCACCGCACGCTGCAACCGTGGTGCCCGTGGTGCTCCGACGGGGGCGGTGGCAGTGAGGTCGAGGACCCGACACCCGGGTTGCCGCGGCCCGACGGCCGGCTGCTGGTCTGAGGTTCGGGCCAGCTTAGGACCGGTCGATGACGACGACGGCGTGCAGGACGGTCTGATTGCACTGCCCGCAACCAGCGGTGCGCGACTCGATGCCGACCGAGCCGGCCGACACCGCCCGGAAGAAGGTGACCTTGGCATCGCCGCGAGCTTGTACGCAGATGGGTGCCACAGCCTTGGACGCTGTGGCCGGGTAGCCGCCGAACGGCGCCTCGGCCTGAAAGATCGTCCCGACCGGCACGGTGATGGACGGATAGGGCGGAGGATTGTCGGTCAACGTTACTGTCCGCGCCACATCGGACGGGCAGTGTCCGCTCGGGGCCGGTGGCGTCGGCGCGGCGATCCGAATCGTCGCCGGGCGGCAAGCACTGGCGAGCAGGGTGGCAGCGGCCACGGCGGTCAGGGAACACATGCGGCTCGGCCTGGGCCCCTGGTTCACAAGCTCGGTCCTCCCTGGCTCGCCCTCGAAGCTATTTGCCCCAGGCTGCCACAATTGCCAGCCGAGTGCGGCCGGGAATGCCCGCGACCGCTGCCGGTGTTCCACCGAGCACCCAGGCGAGATCCCCTCGCCACCGAGACGGGAGTTCATCTCGATGCTGCTCGCCCCGACGGCCAGACCTCCGGTCCGCGACCCGGGTCGAGCGACCGACCGGCGGCGCGCGCCGGGTCCGGACCAGCCCGTAAAATTCCCCTGGCCCACGTTGACTCGCAACGGGGCGGAGGGAAGAGGAAGCCACGTGGCTGAGGAGACCGTCGAGGAGCGCCGGGCCCGGTTCGAGCGGGACGCCCTGCCCTACCTCGACCAGCTGTACGCGGCCGCGATGCGCATGACGCGCAATCCGGCCGACGCCGAGGACCTCGTGCAGGAAACCTTCGTCAAGGCGTTCGCGGCGTTCCACCAGTTCCAGGAAGGCACCAACCTCAAGGCCTGGCTCTACCGGATCCTGACCAACAGCTTTATCAACACCTACCGCAAGCGGCAGCGCCAGCCCCAGCAGAGCAATTCAGACACCATCGAGGACTGGCAGTTGCACGCCGCCGAGTCCCACACCTCGACCGGGTTGCGGTCGGCCGAGATGGAAGCGCTGGATCACCTGCCGGACTCCGATGTCAAGGAAGCGCTGCAGTCCCTGCCCGAGGATTTCCGGCTCGCGGTGTACCTGGCCGACGTCGAGGGGTTTGCCTACAAGGAGATCGCCGAGATCATGGACACCCCGATCGGCACCGTGATGTCGCGGCTGCACCGCGGTCGCAAGCAACTGCAGAGCGAGCTCGCCGAGTACGCGCGGGGGCGCGGACTGGTCAAGAGCGGGACCGAAGGAGACAAGTCATGACCGGATTCGGTCCAGGTGGCCTGGACTGCGATGAGGTGCTGGCCGACGTCTACCTCTATCTGGACGACGAGACCGACGACGACGCCCGGGGCCGGATCCGGGCCCACCTGGACGAGTGCGCGCCGTGCCTGCGCCAGTTCGGTCTGGAACAGGACGTCAAGGCCTTGATCGCCCGCAGCTGCGGCGGCGACCTGGCGCCGGTGACGCTCAAGCAGAGGATTCGGGTTCGGCTGACCGAGGTCACCATCGAGACCGGAACGCTGGAGTACCGCGCCGAGTAGGCGCGGCTCCAGTCAGCCCGCGGAGCCGGCCGCTGAGGGCAGCCCACCGTCGGTGCCGGCAACGGCGTACTTCGGATCGGCCTCGCCGCGATCGACGTAGTAGTCCTCATCGGTGGTCTCGTCGAGCCCGGCCGGGGCCTTGACCGCCCGCAGCAGCACGGTCAGCAGCACCGCCACCACCGCGTTGAGCAGGATCGCGGTGAAGGCGATGTAGACCTTGGTGTGGGTGTACGGGAACGTGGCCAGCGAGCTGCCGAAATGCGCAGTCGTCGCCGACTTCTGGTGGTAGGCCGCGATCGTGCCGTAGAGCATGCCGACCGCCCAACCGGCCAGCAACGCCCACCGGTGCAGCCACCGGCTGTACAGGCCGATGACGATGGCCACGAAGGTCTGCAGGATCCAGACGCCGCCGAGCAATTGCATGTTGATCGCGTTCTGCTTGTCCAGGCCGAGAACGAAGATCAGCGCGCCGAACTTGACCACCAGCGAGGTGATCTTGGAGACGGTCGCCTCGTGCTTGGCGTCGGCATCGGGCTTGATGAACTCCCGATAGACGTTGCGGGTGAACAGGTTGGCCGCCGCGATGGACATGATCGCCGCCGGTACCAGGGCTCCGATGGCGATCGCGGCGTAGGCCACTCCGGCAAACCAGTGCGGGAACTGGTCGCGGAAGAAGTGCGGCACCGCCAGTTGCGCGTTCGGCTTGCCGTCGCTGCCGATGACCGAGGTCTTCTCCGCGATCGCGGCGTAGCCGAGCAGGGCCAGCAAGCCCAGCATCAGCGAATAGGCCGGCAGCACCGAGGCATTGCGGCGGATGACGTCACGCGACTTGCCCGACAGCACCGCTGTCATCGAATGCGGGTACATGAACAGGGCCAGCGCCGAACCCAGGGCCAGGGTGCCGTAGGCCCAGAAGCTGGCCTTGCCGGGCACCAGGACCCCGGTCGGGGCCCCCTTGGCGGTCTTGGTCGACATCTTGGTTCCGGCGGCCTGGAACAGATGGTGGAACCCGACGTGCACCCCGACATAGACGATCGCCACCGCGATCACCAGGTAGACCAGGCTGTCCTTGACGAACGCGATCAGGGCCGGCGCCCGCAGGCCGCTGGAGTAGGTGTATGCCGCCAGCACGGCGAAGGCGATCAGCAGCGGCAGGTCCCGGACGAAGGCGTTGCCCGTACCGCCGAGGCCGACCGTGTCGAGGACGGCCTGGATGCCCACCAGCTGCAGCGCGATGTAGGGCATGGTCGCGATGATTCCGGTCACCGCCACCGCCAGCGCCAGGCCGCGGGAGTCGAACCGGCCCCGGATGAAGTCGGCGGCCGTGACGTAGCCCTTGCTGTGGGCCACCGACCACATCCGCGGCATGAAGATGAAGACGAGTGGATAGATCAGGATCGTGTAGGCGACCGCGAAGTAGCCGCTGACCGCCCCGGTGGCGAACATCGCGGCCGGGACGGCGACGAAGGTGTAGGCGGTGTAGAGGTCTCCGCCGAGCAGGAACCAGGTGATGACGCTGCCGAACGAGCGGCCGCCCAGGCCCCACTCGTCGAGCGAATGCAGGTTCTCGCCCCTGCGCCAGCGCGCCGCGGCGAAGCCCCCGATGGTGACGAGCACGAAGAAGAAGATGAGGACGCCCAGGCCGACGCCGTCGACCTTGGTCCCGGCCGCGGCGGTCACTCGCCCACCCGCTTGCGGTCGTTCTTGATCACCCGGTGCGCGGCCGAGGTGAACACGCCAGTGAGCAGCACCCACAGCAGCTGGTACCAGTAGAAGAACGGGAAGCCCCACAACTCAGGGGTCTTCTTGCCGTAGAACGGCACCCAGAGGATGGCCACGAGTGGGATGGCCAGCAGGATGGCCACCGTGACCATGGTGCCGGTGGAGAGCTTGTATCGCTGAGGTGTCGCCATCGCTGCCTCCTCCAATAAGTCCGATCGGGAGGCAATCTAGCCCGACAACCGCCAGATGGGGAGCTTCGACGCGATATCCGCTAGGGCATGCCCAATCGGGCCACGAACGTATAGCGGTCGCCCCGGTACCAGCTGCGGACCCATTCCACCGGTTCGCCCTCGGCGTCCATCGTGTGCCGGGACAGGATCAGCATCGGCGCCCCGGTGTCGGTGGCCAGCAGGCCCGCCTCCCGCGGTGACGCCGGGGCGGTCTCGATCGTCTCCACCGCCGAGGCCGGCCGCACGCCGAACTCCGAGTGCAGGACCTCATAGAGCGAACCGGTCTGGCGCAGGGCCCGGGCCAGGCCGGGAAAGCGCTTGGCCGACAGGTGCGACTGCTCCAGGGCCATGGGGGAGCCGTTCACCTCGCGCAGGCGCTCGATCCGGTGCACCTGGGCCCCTTCCCTGAGCCCGAGCAGGCTGGCGATCTCGCCGGAGGCCGGGATGCGCTCGGCTGAGATCAGCGCGGTCTCGACCTTGAGCCCGGACGAGGCGGCCTGCTCGGTGAAGCTCGACATCTGCAGCGGCCAGGCGAGCTTGGGTTCGGCCACGTAGGTGCCCGAACCCTGGCGCCGGACCAGCCGGCCCTCGGTGACCAGTTCGGACAGGGCCTGCCGGACCGTGGTCCGCGAGGTTGCGGCCAGCTCGGCCAGCTCGCGCTCGGTCGGCACCGGCGACCCGGGCGCCAGCTCGGCGATGAGTTCCAACAGATGCCGCTTGATCAGGTAATACTTGGGTTCGCGAGGTTGCACTGCGGTCACGGCCGTGCTCCGGCCGCGACGAGGGAGCGCCTGGTCATGCCCCGTACTATCTCACAGAATCCCGGCCAGTGGTCTATACCATTGACACGACACGACGAACCGGGCATGGTAGCGATTTGTCTAGTCCAATTCTGCCGCAATCCGGAGCCGCAATGTCCGAAGTGCTGTCCTCGACGCCGCCCGCCGCTGCCCCCGCGGGGCGCCACATGGCAGCCGAGATCGCCGAGCAGCCGGCGGTGCTGGCCCGCCTGGCGGTTGACTCCGGTCCGGACATCGCCGAGGTCGCCCGCGCCATCGCCGCCCGGCCGCCCCGCTTCGTGCTGCTCGCGGCCCGTGGCACGTCCGATCATGCCGCCCTCTACGCCAAGTACCTGGTAGAGGTCGGCCTCGGGCTACCGGCCGGCCTGGTCTCGCCCTCGAGCATGACCGTGTACCGCAGCCGGCCCGACCTGCGCGACGTGCTGTTCCTGGCGGTGAGCCAGTCCGGCGGGTCGCCGGATCTGATCGACTCCCTGTCGGTGGCCCGGCAGTGTGGGGCGCTGACCGTGGCCGTGACCAACAGCCCCGGCTCGGCTCTGGCCACAGCGGCCGAGTTGTCGGTCGACGTGCGGGCCGGGGTGGAGCGCGCGGTCGCCGCGACCAAGACCTACACCGCCGAGCTGCTCGCGCTGTACCTGTTGCTGTCACCGGGCGCGGCCGCCGCCGCGGCGGATCGGGTCGGCCCGCTGGTCGAGGCCGCCCGGGCCAGCCTGGCCGGCGGAGCGGGGGTGGCGGCCCAGGCCAGCCGGTATCGCTTCGCCAGCCGGCTGATCACCACGGCCCGCGGCTACAGCTACCCGACCGCTCGGGAGGCCGCGCTCAAGCTCATGGAGACCTGCTATCTCGGCGCCCAGGCGTTTTCCGGGGCCGACCTGCTGCACGGCCCGATGGCCATGGTCGACGCCGACCTGCCGGTGGTCGCGATCGCCACGGCCGGCGCCGGCGGCCGCGCGATGGATCCGGTGCTGGAGCGGCTGCGGCAGCGCGGAGCCGACCTGCTGGTGGTCGGCGACCGGCTGCCGGGCGCGCTGGCCGGGACTCCGGTGCTGCCGATCGTCACCACCGGGGTGCCGGAGGAACTCCACCCGGTGTTGGAGATCATGCCGTTGCAGCAGCTGGCCTGGCAGCTTGCGGTCCTGCGGGGCGGGGATCCGGATGCGCCTCGCGGCTTGGCCAAGGTGACCGAGACGTGGTGATGGAGGCGGTGCCCGAGATGCGGCCGAGCCCGCAGTCGCCGGCCCTGGACCAGCTCGACACGCCGGACACGGTCCGGGCCGTGCTGGCCGGCCAATCCCAGGTGGCTGCCGCGGTCGCGGGCGCCCAGGCAGACCTGGTGGCGGCGGTCGAGCTGATCGTGGCCCGTTTCGACGCCGGGGGTCGGCTGCTGCTGCTCGGGGCCGGCACTTCGGGCCGGCTGGCGGTGCAGGAGGCGGTCGAGGTGCCGGGTACCTACGGCATCGCCGAGGACCGGATCCAGGCCCGAGTGGCCGGCGGGGGGCCGGGCCAGCTGGTCGGCACCGATGCCGCCGAGGACGACGCGGCCGCCGGCCGCGCCGACGTGCTGGAGCTGGCCGCGGGGCCGGCCGACGTGCTGGTCGCGGTCGCGGCCAGCGGCAGCACCCCCTACACCGTGACCGCGGCCGAGCTGGCCCGGCAGCGCGGAGCGGCGGTGATCGCCGTGACCAACTGCCCTGGCTCCCGGCTGGCCGAGCTGGCCGAGGTGGCCATCGAGGTGCCGGTCGGTGACGAGGTGGTCGCCGGCTCGACCCGGCTGGCCGCCGGCAGCGCGCAGAAGCTGGTCCTCAACACCCTGACCACGGCGGCGATGATCCGGCTCGGTCACGTCCACCAGCACTACATGGTCGACGTGGTGGCCGCCAACGACAAGCTCCGCCGGCGCGTCTGCGGGGTGGTGGCGGCCAGTACCGGACAGGACGAGCCGACGGCGTGGTCGGCCTTGCAGCGCTGTGACTGGAACGCCCGGGCCGCCATCGTGCACCTGCTGGCCGGCCTCGATCCGGCCGAGGCGGCCGAGGTCGTCGCCCGGCACCGGACCGTGCGTCAGGCGCTGGCTGCTGTGGTGAGCTGAGCACAGCCGGCTCCGACTCGACACCGAGGCCGGTGTGCAAAGCTGACGCATCATGTCCGCGCTGTCCTACCTGCTCGCCAGCAACACCACGCTGACGGCTGAGCAGACCCAGCACCTGCAGCAGTTGGTGGCCGAGTGGCAACTGCTGTCGGACATGTCCTTCGCCGACCTGCTGCTCTGGGTGCCGGTGCCGGGAGCCAGCGGTGCCTTTGTCTGCGTGGCGCAATGCCGCCCGACGACCGGGCCGACTGCTTACCTGCACGACCGGGTCGGCGAGCGGCTGCCGGCCGAGCGAGCCGGCGCGTTGCGAGTGGCCGTGACCGAGTCCCGGATCTTCCGCGAGTCGGATCCGGACTGGGAGGACGGCACCCCGATCCGGCACGAGGCGATCCCGGTCGACTTCCAGGGCGAAACCATTGCCGTGCTGGGTCGTGACAGCAACCTGACCAGCGTTCGCAGCCCGAGCCAGCTGGAGCTGGCCTACCTGCAGAGCGCGGCCGACCTGGCGGCCATGGTCGCGGCCGGGCAGTGGCCGGGACCGGCCAGCGGACGTGAGGAAGGAGCCGGCCCCCGGGTCGGTGACGGGATGATCCGCATCGACGCCGGCGGACTGGTGCTCTACGCCAGCCCGAACGGCTCCTCGGCCCTGCGCCGGCTGGGGTTCAACGGCAACCTGCAGGGCGAGTCCTTCGCCTCCGCTGCGGCCAGCCTGGCCCACGACCCGTTCCAGGCTCAGGATCTGGGCGAGATGGTGTCCGAGGCGTTGCGCGGGGTGCACCCGAGCAGCCGGGAGGTCGACTCCGGCCAGGGTGCGATCGTGCAGCTCCGGGCGATCCCGCTGTTCCCGCGCGGTGAGTCACTCGGCGCCCTCATCCTGCTGCAGGACGTCACCGAACTGCGCCGCCGGGATCGGCAGATCATGAGCAAGGACGCGACGATTCGCGAGATCCATCATCGGGTCAAGAACAACCTGCAGACGGTGGCTGCGCTGCTCCGGCTGCAGTCGCGGCGGGTGGCCAACGCCGAGGCCCGGACCGCGTTGGAGGAGTCGATGCGGCGGGTGTCCTCGATCGCCCTGGTGCACGAGACGCTGTCCTCGGCAATCGATGAGGCGGTGGCTTTCGACGAGGTGGTCGACCGGCTGCTGATGATGCTGGCCGAGGTCACCGGGGTGGCCGGCCGGGTCAAGGTGCGCCGGGAGGGCAGCTTCGGCGAGTTGCCGGCCGAGCGGGCGACTCCGCTGGTCATGGTGCTGACCGAACTCGTCGGCAACGCCATCGAGCACGGCTTTCCCGGAGACGCCGAGGGCGAGGTCACGGTCGAGGGGCGCCGGGACCGGGGCGTTTTGCTGGTGACGGTCGCCGACAACGGCGCCGGACTGCCTGAGAAGTTCTCGGTCGAGGCATCGGATCGGCTCGGCCTGCAGATCGTGCACACGCTGGTCAACGCCGAGTTGGACGCGAGCCTGGAACTCACCAGCCCGGCCGGTGCCGGCCCGGCCGGGACGAGCGTGACGGTGCGGATACCGCTGGGCCGGCCGCAACGCGATCCGGGCCTGCTCGCCTCGGGCTGAGCCGGCCGGGGCCAGGTGGGCATCCGGCCTCAGCCGGCCCCAGCGGCCCGGGCGGTCCGCAGGCGACACCGAGGCCGCCCGGTCGGAACCGGACGGCCTCGGGGGTGGTACGAAGGCTGCCAGGCGGCAGCAGCGGTGGTCGGACGAGTACGGGCGTCTTCGACCGGTCAGGACATTCGAGCGCGAGCCCGGGCGTTGCGGCGTTTGAGCGCACGACGCTCGTCCTCGCTCAGCCCGCCCCAGACCCCGGCATCCTGGCCGCTTTCCAGCGCCCAGGACAGGCACTCGGACATCACCGGGCAGCGTCGGCAGACTGCCTTCGCCTCCTCGATCTGCATGAGCGCCGGGCCGGTGTTACCGATCGGAAAGAAGAGTTCCGGGTCCTCGTCGCGGCAAACCGCGCGGTGACGCCAGTCCATGAGGTAGTTCTCCTTACTTGGCTTGAGTACTGCTGCGGGTCAGAGCGTCTGGATCACGTCAATCCGGTGCGCACCCGCTCGGGGTTTGTTGCCGCCCCAAACATTGTGCGCAGGAGAATCGCTTCGCAGCAGCGCTTGTGAATTCTTTCACGAGCTGCGTCGTACTTCAAGAACCTCTTTGCTGTCCGGGAGGTGGCGGGGGAGAACGCCTCGCAGCCCCCGAACCTGTGAAGCCCTGCCAAGCCTCGAGCTTGTGGCCCTGTGCTTAGGCCGTTTCGTACCTGCGTAAAGCGTTGCCTACTGGGCGCGCCGCGGCAAGTGGTAAAGCGCGGGAATTTGGCGGCACCTAGGGTTTGCACAGGCCAGACTTAGGGCAATTCGAACTTATGGCCGGATAGACCGCCATCGGCGTGGGTCCGGGGTTAAGCCAGGACCCGCAACGCCTCCGGGACGGCCTGGAACTCCACCCGGGAACGCGGGTCGAGCGCGTCGCCGTCGAGCTGGAAGGGCAACGGCTCGGTCGCGGTCAGCACGAAGCTGGACAGATCATGCTCCAACCGTCCACCCGGCACCCGCTGACTGTCCGGGCTGCGATGCCGGCCCGGAGCGAACCTCCGCCACAGCGGGATCGCCGCCGGCCGCCCGCTGCGGTTGACCATCCGGGCTGCCGACAGCAGCAGGCCCGGCGCGCCCATCCGGGTCCGGGCGTAGAGGTCGAGGCCGGTGTCGAAGCTGGCCAGCGGCGTGGGCGAGATCGAGGTCGACCCGACGTAGGTCCACGGATCGCAGTTGTTGACCAGAGCCATGTGCAGGCCGGTGATCGTGCTCCCGTCGGGCAGCCGCAGCTCGATCTGGGGCCGGCGGTGCCGACGGTGCAGGTAGGTACGAACGGCGCTGCGCACGTACAGCGCCGGCGTGGATGTCTTGCCCCGGCGGCGGTGGCTCTCGACCTCGGCCACCACCGCGGCGTCGAAGCCCAGACCGGCCGTGAACAGGAAGTAGCGCCCGTCGGCCCGGCCCAGACCGACGCTGCGGGTGCGCTTGGCCGCCATCGCGTCGATCAGCATCGAGGTGGCCTCCACCGGGTCGTTGGGCAGTCCCAGGGCGCGGGCGAAGACGTTGGTGGAACCACCGGGCACGACGCCCAGGGCCGGTACCTCGGCGTGCACGCCGTCGGTGAGCAGGCCGTTGACCACCTCGTTCACGGTGCCGTCGCCGCCCAGCGCAACCACGGCGTCGATGCCCTCGCGCATCGCCCGGCAGGCCAGCGCGGCGGCGTGGCCCCGGTTGGCAGTCTGCTCGACATCGAGCTTGGCGTCGGCGGCCAGGGCGTGGACCAGTACGTCTCGCTGCCGGGCGGTCGTGGTGGTGGCGCGTGGGTTGGAGATGACGAGGACGCGCACGCTGGCACAGCCTACCGGCCGCGCGCGCCTACCGGCGAGCGCTCGCTAGGCTGCCTGAGGTGAGCACCCATCCCGCCCGGCCGCACCCGGGCGAGGTAGTCCCGCCGCCGCTGCGCGCTGCCGCTGCCGTGGCGGCGCTCCAGGCCGCGGGCTTGGCGGTGACCACGGTCGTGCTGTTGGTGCTGGCCGCCGTGCACACCGCGAGCCGGCTCTGGGCGGCGCTGGCCGTGGCCGGGTTCGCCGCGCTCGGGGCGGTGATCCTGTTCGTGTGCGCACGCGGCGTGCTGGCCCTGCGGCCGAGCGCGCGATCACCGCTGGTCCTGCTCGAACTGATCGCGCTGCCGGTGGGCTACTCGCTCGGGATCCAGGCGGGCCGACCGTGGATCGGGGTGCCGATCCTGCTCAGCGCGCTGGCCGTCCTGGTCCTGCTGTTCGTGCCGGCCAGCCGGACCGCGCTCGATCGAGAGCTCTGACCGCTCAGCCGACCCGGACTGTGCCGCTGGACGTCCGGCTCAGCCGACCCGGACTGTGCCGCTGGACGTCCGGCTCAGCCGACCCGGACTGTGCCGCTGGACGTCCGGCTCAGCGGACCCGGACTGTGCCGCTGGACGTCCGGCTCAGCCGACCCGGACGTCAGGCAGCTTGCCACGCAGCTCCAGCAGAGTCTTGGCCAGCAAGCGCGACACGTGCACCTGTGAGACGCCGAGCGCTTGGGCGATCTCGTTCTGGGTTTTGTTCTCCACGAACCGCATGACCAGCGCCCGCCGCTCCCGCTCGCCCAATCCCGCCAGCGCCGGCCGCAACGCGTGCCGGAGTTCGACATGCTCCAGTGCGGTGTCCGACTCCACCAGGCCGTCGGCGATCGTCATCCCGGTGGTCGCGTTCGGCACGTCGATCGGCACCGCCGAGTAGGCGCGGGCCGAGTCGGTGGCCTCGATGACCTGCTCCTCGGTCAAGCCCAGGTGGCTGGCCAGCTCCCGGATGGTCGGCGATCGGCCGAGCTTCTGGGACAGCTCGCTGATGCCGACCGCGAGCTCGCTCTGCAGTTCCTGCAGGCGCCGCGGTACCCGCACCATCCAGCCGCGGTCGCGGAAGTGGCGCTTGATCTCGCCGGCGATGTTCGGTGTGGCGAAGGTCGAGAACTCCAGCCCGCGCTCCACCTCGAACCGGTCGATGGCCTGCAGCAACCCGATGGTGCCGATCTGCAACAGGTCGTCGGCGGGCTCGCCCCGGCCGGCGAACCGGCGGGCCAGGTAGCGGACCAGCGGCATGTGCAGCTCGACCAACTCGGCCCGGACCTCGCGGTGCCGCTCGGATCCCGGTTCGAGCGTGGCCAGCTCCAGGAAGAGCTCATGGGTGTGTTCGCGGTCGGTCCGCGATCGCGCCGAGGAACTGCTGTCGTTCATTCGCTGCGCGCGCCGCGGGTCTTGGTCACGGTGAGGCTGAGCCGTCCGGATTCGCTTCCGCTCACGACCGAATCGGCAACGGCGGCCAGCACCATCCAGGCGAAGCTGGACTCATCCGGGGCCGCGCCGTCGGCGGCCGGGACCGAAACCTCGATGGACAGGGTCGGGCCGAGCCCGCCGAAGCCGGCCCGCAGGCTGGTGGCCGGGCCGGCGTGCGGCAGCAGCAGGGCGCTGGCCTCATCGACGGCAATCCGCAAGTCGTCGATCTCGTCGATGGTGAAGTCGCGGCGGGCCGCCAGCGACGCCGTCACCGTCCGCAGCACCGATACATAGGCCGGATCGGCCGGAACGGTCAGCTCGACGCTCTCGGAGTTGTCGATCGCGGGCGCGGCTTCGGTCACCTGGCACTCCTGTGTCTGACTGCGTTCACGGCCGACCCGCGGCGCCCGGCCCGCATTGCGGGCGCGGACGGGGTCGCACGTTATCTTCGCACTTTCCCCGTGCCAACCGGGCCGGGCCGGGGCCGCGATCGGTCAGCAGCCGGCCCGGCTGATCTCCTCGTCGATGTTCCAGCGCAACACGACCGGGTAGTCGTGCTCGAAGCCCAGGCTGCACACAGCGCCGGTGCCGAGCTGGAGGAAGCGCCCGTGGGTGACTGGCTGGCCCAGCCACCGCGCGGCCAGGCAACGGCTGAAGTGGCCGTGGGAGAACACCAGCAGCGGCTGCTTCGGGTCACACCGGGCCAGTACCGCGTCGGCCCGGGCGCTGACCTGATCGGCGGTCTCGCCACCGGGCACCGGACCGGCCCAGACCGTCCAGCCCGGTAGGTCCTGCCGGATCTGCTCGGTGGTACGCCCCTCCAACTCGCCGTAGTCCCACTCACCGGCGTCCTCGGTCACCTCGGTCGGGGCGAAGCCGGCCAGTAGGGCGGTATCGCGGGCCCGGGAGCGGGGCGAGCTGATCACCGGGCCAGGCTCGCGGCCCTGCAGCAACTGCTGCACGAGCTGGCCGGCGCATCGGGCCTGCCGGCGACCGGTCTCGGTCAGGTCGACATCGGTGCGCCCGGTGTGCTGGCCGCTGGCGCTCCACTCGGTCTCACCGTGCCGGACGATGATCAGGGCCGGTCCGTCGTCGGTGGGACGGTCTCGCTCGGCTACGCGATCGGTGGGCACCAGGTGCTCCTCCTGTCAATCCGGTCTCCGACGGCAACGGCCCCGCCGCCGAGTGGATCGGGACGGGGCCGTTCGATTCTGGCCGGGCCTGAGCTCAGGCCGCCTGCTTGGTCTCCCAGAAGATCTTGTCGATCTCGGCGATCAGGTCCAGCAGCTGCTGGCCCTCGGCCGGGTCGACCGAACCCTTGCCACCGGCCGCACCGGCGGCCTTGGTCGCCTTGTTGAACAGCTCGTGCAGCTGCGGGTACTTCTCGAAGTGCGGGGGCTTGAAGTAGTCGGTCCACAGCACCCACAGGTGATGCTTGACCAGTTCGGCCCGCTGCTCCTTGATCAGCAGCGCCCGGGTGCGGAACACCGGGTCCTCGTTGGACTGGTACTTCTCCATGATCGCCTTCACCGACTCGGCCTCGATCCGGGCCTGGGCCGGGTCGTACACACCGCACGGCAGATCGCAGTGGGCGGCGGCAACGATTTCGCGACGCATCAAGCGCATTGGGCTTTCCTTCCGCTCGTCAAGGGCAACACGTCAGGGCCGAGGGGAGTTTTCCTTGGCCGGGAACGTCTATGGAAGCTGCACTTGGCAACCCTACTCCCGCCTGGTGTGCGGTCCACGGCAGCATGGACAGCTATGCAGCGCAGCCCCAGCTTCGGGATGGTGCGAGTCACCGGGAACTCGATGACGCCGACCTTGCGCGACGGCGACCGGCTGCTGGTCCGCTACGGCGCCCCGGTCCGGGTCGGCCAGGTGGTGCTCGGTCACTACCGGGCCGAACCGGATCTGGCCGTGGTGAAAAGGGTATTCGCCCCCGACGGTCGGAGCTGGTCAGTGGGGTCGGACAACCCGCGCGCCGGTTCCAGTTCGGCCGGCCACGGTCCGGCTGAGGTCCGGGCGGTGGCGATCCGGCTCTGGCCCACTGCACCCAGTCGCGGGCGGGTGCCCCGATTGCGCCGCCTGCTCGGCTACCCGATCCCGGAAGCGCCGCCGGAGCGCCTCTGACCCGAACCGGTCCGTGGCGGTGCTCACCCCAGTCAAGATTTACCGCGACCGCGGGCGCCCGCTGTGCCATTATCGAGTCCAGGCCGGACAATCTCCGGCCGAGGCTCGAACGCAGGGTGCCCCGCGACCGTGGTGGTCACGCTGCCGGACTGACCAGCCGAGTGCCCGCCAGCGCGGGTCCGGAGGTCGTGGACGTGCAGACAACACGGCGGAGGTGTGCAGTGGCGCTCGAAGACGGCGCGGCCGGGGGCCCGTTCGAACGAGAAGTCTTTCGCGCCCATCGGGGCGGCAAGCTCAAGGTCAGCAGCACGATGGCCCTGTCCGACCGGGCCGCGCTGTCGTTGGCCTACACCCCCGGGGTGGCCGAGGTATCGGCGGCGATCGCCGCCGACGAGCGGCGGGCCCACGATTTCACCTGGCGCTCCCGGCTGGTGGCCGTGGTCAGCGACGGGACCGCGGTGCTCGGTCTGGGTGACATCGGCCCGGCCGCCGCCCTGCCGGTGATGGAGGGCAAGTCGGCCCTGTTCGCCGAGTTCGCCGGACTGAACTCGGTGCCGATCGTGCTGGCCACGACGGATGTGGACGAGATCGTCGACACGGTGGTTCGCATTGCGCCGTCGTTCGGGGGGATCAACCTGGAGGACATCTCGGCTCCGCGGTGCTTCGAGATCGAGGCGCGGCTGCGTCAGCGGTTGTCGATCCCGGTGTTCCACGACGACCAGCACGGCACCGCGATCGTCGTGCTGGCCGCGCTGCGAAACGCCGCCCGCCTGGTCGGGCGCGAGTTGCCGACGCTGCGGGTGGCGATCTCCGGCGCCGGGGCGGCCGGCGTCGCCTGCGCGAAGATCCTGCTCGAAGCAGGTGTGCGGGATCTTGTGGTGGTGGACTCGCGAGGGATCATCTCCGCCGGTCGCGGCGACCTGAACTCGATCAAGCGCCGGCTCGCCGCCGACACCAATCCGGCCGGTCGCACGGGTGGTCTGGCCGAGGCGATGGCCGGTGCGGATGTTTTCATCGGGGTGTCGGCCGGACGGGTCGCCGAGGATCTGGTGGCCGGGATGGCCGAGAAGCCGATCATCTTCGCCTTGGCCAATCCCACACCCGAGGTGGACCCGGAAATCGCCGGACGTTACGCCGCGGTGACCGCGACCGGCCGCAGCGATCTGCCGAACCAGATCAACAATGTGCTGGCCTTCCCCGGCATCTTCGCCGGCGCGTTCGATGCCGGAGCGCGCCAGATCTCGGAGGGGATGAAGCTGGCCGCTGCCGCGGCCATCGGTGGGGTCGTCGCCGACGAGCTTTCGCCGGACCACATCGTGCCCACGCCGTTCGACCCTCGGGTTGCCAAGGCGGTACGTCGCGCCGTCGAGAAGCAAGCTCGGGCCGAGGGCCTGGCCACGCGCTGATCCCGCGGCAGTCAGAGCGCGAGCAGCGCGGTGTCCTTCCGGGCCCGGGCGGGTTCGTCGCTGCGCTGGGCCCACGCCGTGGCCAGTCGTGCCACCGCGGTCCGTAACACCTCCGGCGGCAGAGTGAAGGGGAGTCGCAGATGGCGATCCAGCCGTGCGCCGTTGGCGAATCTCGAACCGGGCGCGAGCAGCAGCCCGAGCTCCTCGGCTCGGCGGGTCAGCGCAGTCGAGCCTGGCTCGTCGAGCCGGACCCAGGTGAACAGACCGCCGTCGGGTCGGGTCGGCTGCCACTGGGGCAGGTGTTCGGCCAGAGCCGCCAGCAGCACGTCCCGTCCCTCGCGCAGTAGCGCCCGGCGGCCGGCCAGCGACGCCTGCGGAGCGCGCAGGAACTCGATCGCCGCGAGCTGGTCGAGGACGGAACCGCTCAGGTCCGAGCGGGCCCGCACCACCGCGAGCTGCGATATCAGGTCCGCGCCGGCCCGGATCCAGCCGACCCGGATGCCGCCCCAGACCGCCTTGGACAACGATCCCAGGCTGATCACCGATTCGTCCAGGCCGGCGCAGGCGGCCGGCATGGGCGCACCATCCTCGCGCAGGTCCAGCTCGAGGAAGGACTCGTCCACGATCACCGCGGTGCCGGCGCGGCGGGCGGCCGACAGCGCCGCGATCCGCTGATCGGTGTCGATCAGCGCACCGCTCGGGTTGTTGAAGTCCGGGATGAGGAAGGCGAACCGCGGCGCGCTCTGACGCAAGGTCGCGGCCAGGGCGGCGGTGTCCCACTGCCCGTCCGGCTGGCCCGGTACGGCGACCGGCCGGCCACCGGCCGCGGCGATGGCATCCAATGCCCCGGGATAGCAGGGTAGTTCGGTCAGCACCCGCTCACCCGGTCCGAGCATCGAGCGCAGCACCAGATCCAGCCCGTGCTGGGCGCCGTTGGTGATCAGGATCTGTTCGGGCGAGGTCGGCACGTCCCGTTCGGCGTAGCGATGCGCGACCACATCCCGCAGCTCCGGCAGCCCGTACGGGTGGTATCCGATGGAGCCGACGAAGTCAGGTAGCCGCCGGCACACCTCGGCAGCCAGATCCAACGCCGCGCCGTCGGCCGGAATGGCCGCGACGCTGAGGTCGATGACGTCCAGTTCCGGTCGGACCCGGCGAGCGCCGAGCCCGGCAACCTGGGCCCCGGCCGGCAACCGGAGCACGCTGCCCGAGCCGCGCCGGCTGACCAGCACGCCGCGTTCACCCAGGCTGCGGTAGGCCGCCGTGGTGGTGGAGCGGCTCACCCCCAGCTGGGTGGCCAGTTCCCGCTCGGACGGCAGCGCGGTGTTGGGGGCGATCCTCCCGTCGAACAGCAGGCTCACGATCTCGTCGGCCAGCGCTTGGTACTTGGGCGCCGGCCACGCCGGAGCGGGCGGAAGCAGGCCGCCCAGCGCGGACGGACCGATGCGTTGTGAGATGACCACCTGGCCATCATGGGCGGATTGGCCGTGCTCGTCCAGTCCAGTGCTGATCAGGACGGGCCACGTCAGGCCAGTGGAGCTGAATTGGCTCTGTATCTGGCCCGGTCGACGGCGTAACACTGGATCGGTGACCAGATGGATTCGGCGGATCGCCCAGCTCTACGTCGGCCTGAGCTTGTATGGCGCGTCCATGGCCTTCATGCTCCGCGCCGGTCTCGGCCTGGATCCGTGGGACGTGCTGCAGCAGGGGCTGTCGCTGAAGGTCCATCACGCTATCGGCACCATGTCGATCGTGGTCGGCGCGCTGGTGCTGGTGCTCTGGGTCCCGTTGCGCCAACGGCCCGGTCTGGGCACGGTGAGCAACGTCGTCGTCATCGGCCTGGTCATGGACGTGACCCTGGCCGCGGTCCCCGACCAGCACGGCCTGATCCGTCAGGTCATCATGCTGATCGGGGCCATCCTGCTGTGCGGTCTGGCCACCGGCATGTACATCAGTGCCGATCTCGGTCCCGGACCGCGCGACGGGCTGATGACCGGACTGGCCGCCCGCACCGGCTGGTCGATCCGGCTGACCCGAACCCTGATCGAGGCCGCCGTGCTGGTCAGCGGCTGGCTGCTCGGCGGCTCGGTCGGGATCGGCACGGTCGCCTTTGCGCTCGGTATCGGCCCGGCGGCCCAATTATTCCTGCGACTGCTGGCCATTCCCGCCCCGCAGTCAGCCGAGCCGGAGCGGGCGCTCGCTACCTGAGCTCGAGCGGCGTTACTCGTCCTCGTCGTCGGCCCGGGCCAGCCAGGTGGCGAACCGCTCGACGGCAACCTCGAATTCCGGGTTGAGGTCGACGAAGGTCTGCAGCCGCTCGGCAACGTAGGCCAGGCTGACCTGCTCGTCGCCGCGGCGCTGTTCGAGTTCCTCGATGCCACGATCGGTGAAATACATTGCTCAGTCCTCCAGGCCGGGGTAGCGCACGCCCAGTTCGGCGCGAGCTTCGTCGAGCAGGGACAGGATCTCGATGGTGTCGCCCGGCGGGACCAGCGGGCTGGTGGTCAGCCCGGCGCGAAGGCATCGCGCCACTTCCTCGATCTCGGGGCGGTAACCGGCGGAGTCGGCCGCATCGAACCGCTCGGTGCTGCCATCGGCCGCGCCCAAGGTGAAGGCCTGCGGGCAGTAGAACGGGCCGTGGAATTCGATCCACCCGGCCGTGCCCTGGACCAGGCCGCGGTCCGGCCCCGGCAGCGGCGCCGAGCACCACAGTTGCGCATCCCGGCCGTCCTGGTACTGCCACTGCATGGCGACCGTGGCGTCGGCACCGGTCACCGCCAGCGTGGCCTGCAACTGCATCCGATCGGGTCTGCCCAGGAACAGCCAGGCAAAAGTCGCCGGGTAGATGCCGAGATCGAGCAACGCCCCGCCGCCGTTGGCCAGGTCGTAGAGGCGATGCGAGCGATCGAAGGGCAGGCCCAAGCTCATCTCGGCCCGGACCGAACGGACCTCGCCGACGGCCCCGTCCCGAATCACGGCCTGGGCCTGCCGGATCAGGGGATTGGTGCGCATCCACATCGCTTCCATGGCGAACACGCCCGCCCGCTCGGCGGCCTGGAAAACCGCGTGGGCATCGGCAGCGTTGAGGCAGACCGGTTTCTCGATCAGCACCGGCTTGCCGGCCTCGATGGCCAGCAGTGCCTGCTCCTTGTGGCCGGGGTGGGTGGTCGCGATGTAGACCACGTCGACGTCGGGGTCGGCCACCAGCTCGGCGTAATCGCCGTAACTGCGCCGGGCTCCGAACCGGTCGGCGAACCGGTGCGCCCGCTCGCCGTCGCGAGCGGCGACCGCCACCAGCTCGTTGCCCGGGGTCCGGGCGAGATCAGCCGCGACGGTGGCTGCGATCCCGCCGGCTCCGAGGAAGCCCCAGCGGACCGGGCGCTCAGCATCGATGCTCATGCGATCAACCTAGCGGGCAGCGCTCACCGCCGGTCGCAGGCGTGAGCGGCCCCGTCAAGCCGCCGGCCCACGGCCGCCGGTCAGCCCAATGCGGTCGCGACTACCTCCGCCTGCTGAGCCTCGTGCACGGACACCGAACCGACCGCGGGGGAGGCCGACGCCTTGCGCGAGGCCCGGTAGATGGGTCGGTGGTCACCGGCGGCGGCCAGCCGGTCCGGCAGGTTGAGCGCGATGAACGGGAAGGCCCCTTGGTTCATCGGTTCTTCCTGAGCCCACACCAGCTGGGCCTGCGGGTACTTGGCCAGCTCGTGCGCGATCTCCTCACCGTGCAGCGGGTAAAGCTGCTCGAGCCGGATGATCGCCACGTCCTCACGCTGCTGCTCGGACCGGGCCTGGACCAGGTCGTAGTAGATCTTGCCCGAGCAGAGCACGACCCGGGTGACCTTGCCCGGATCGGCCTGGGCGTCACCGATGATCGGGCGGAACGTGCCGGAGGTGAACTCGTCGAGCTGGCTGGTCGCGGCCTTGAGCCGCAGCAGGGACTTGGGGGTGAATGCCACCAGCGGCCGGTGCAGCCCGGCCAGACCCTGCCGACGGAGCAGGTGGAAGTAGTTGGCCGGGCTGGAACACATCGCCACGGTCATGTTGTTCTCCGCGCACAGCTGCAGGAACCGCTCGGGCCGGCCTGAGGAGTGGTCGGGGCCCTGGCCTTCGTAGCCGTGCGGCAGCAGCAACGTGACCGAGGACCGCTGACCCCACTTGGCCTCGCCGGAGGCGATGAACTCGTCGACGATGGTCTGGGCACCGTCGGCGAAGTCACCGAACTGGGCCTCCCACAGCACCAGGGTGTTCTTGTCGGCCACCGAGTAGCCGTACTCGAAGCCCATCGCCGCGTATTCCGACAGCAGCGAGTCGTAGGCGCGGAAAACCCCGCTGGCATTCCGGATGTGGCGCAATGGCGTGTATTCCTCGCCCGAGCTGCGATCGATCAGCACGGCGTGGCGCTGGGTGAACGTCCCGCGCCGCGAATCCTGCCCGGCCAGCCGCACCGACTTCCCGTCCACGGTCAGCGACCCGAAAGCCAGCAGTTCGGCGGTGGCCCAGTCGACGTCGCCGCCGGTGGTCTGGGCGACCCGGCGATCGATCTGAGGCTTGAGCCGTGGGTGGATGGTGAAGCCGCTGGGGTGGTTGGCGTAGAGCTCCCCGATGGTCTTGATGACCTCGGCCGGGACCGCGGTCGAGACCACCGGCTCGTCCTCGGTCTCGACCATGTGCGGTTCCGGTCGCGGCGTCGAGGAGGCGTCCCTGGTCTCGACGAAGACCTTTTCCAGCTGGGCCCGGAAGTCGCGCAGCGCCTCCTCGGCGTCCTCCAGGGTGATGTCACCGCGGCCGATCAGCGCCTCGGTGTACAGCTTTCGCACGCTGCGCTTGTTGTCGATAATGTCGTACATCAGCGGCTGGGTGAAGGACGGGTTGTCCGACTCGTTGTGCCCGCGCCGGCGGTAGCACACCATGTCGATGACGACGTCCTTCTTGAACTTCATCCGGTAGAGGACAGCGAGCTTGGCCACCCGGACGCAGGCCTCGGGGTCGTCGCCGTTGACATGGAAGATCGGCGCCGAAATCATCCGGGCCACGTCGGTGCAGTAGAGCGACGAGCGGGACTGGGCCGGCGAGGTGGTGAACCCGACCTGGTTGTTCACCACCACGTGCACCGTGCCGCCAGTGCGGTAGCCGCGCAGCTGCGACAGGTTGAGCGTCTCGGCCACCACGCCCTGGCCGGCGAAGGCGGCGTCGCCGTGCATCAGCACCGGCAGCACGGTGAAGCCGTCCTCACCCTTGTCGAGCATGTCCTGCTTGGCCCGCACGATGCCCTCGAGCACCGGGTTGACCGCTTCCAGGTGGGATGGGTTGGCGGTCAGCTCGACCGAGATCTGCTGGCCGTTCTCGGCCTTGTAGATTCCGTTGGCCCCGAGGTGGTACTTGACGTCACCGGAACCCTGCGCGGTGTCAGGGTTGATGTTGCCTTCGAACTCGTTGAAGATCTTGGCGTACGGCTTGCCGACGATGTTGGCCAACACATTGAGCCGGCCCCGGTGCGGCATGCCGATGACGACCTCGTCCAGCTCGTTGTCGGCGGCGGTCGCCAGCACCGCGTCGAGCAGCGGGATCACCGTCTCGCCACCCTCGAGCGAGAACCGCTTCTGCCCGACGTACTTGGTCTGCAGGAAGGTCTCGAACGCCTCAGCCACGTTCAGCTTGGACAGGATGTGCTTCTGCTCGGCCTTGGTCGGGGCGTCATTGCGGACCTCGACGTGCTGCTGGATCCAGGCCCGCTCTTCCGGGTCGATGATGTGCATGTACTCCACGCCGACCCGGCGGCAGTACGCATCGCGCAGCACCCCGAGGATGTCGCGCAGCTTCATCAGCTTCTGCCCGGCGAAGCCACCGACCGGGAACTCCCGGTCCAGGTCCCACAGGGTCAGGCCGTGCTTGGTGATGTCCAGATCCGGGTGGTTGCGGATCTTGAACTCCAGCGGGTCGGTGTCGGCCATCAGGTGGCCGGAGTTCCGGTAGGAGTTGATCAGTTCGATCACCCGGGCGGCCTTGTCGATCTGGCCTTCGTGGCTGAACTCGCGGTCGGTCAGCCACACCACCGGCTCGTACGGGATTCGCAGCGAGGCGAAGATGTCGTAGTAGAAGTTGCCCTCGCCCAGCAGCAACTGGTGCACCTTGCGCAGGAACTCGCCACTCTGCGCGCCCTGGATGATCCGGTGGTCATAGGTCGAGGTCAGCGTCATGATCTTGGAGATGCCCATGTCGGCCAGGGCATCCGGGTGCATCCCGGAGAACTCGGCCGGGTACTCCATGGACCCGACGCCGACGATGGTGCCCTGACCCTGCATCAGCCGCGGCACCGAGTGGTTGGTGCCGATGGTGCCGGGGTTGGTCAGGCTGATGGTCGAGCCGACGAAGTCGTCGGCGGTCAGCTTGCCGGCCCGGGCCCGGCGGATGATGTCCTCGTAGGCGTTCCAGAACGCGGCGAAGTCCATCGTCTCGGCCGCCTTGATCGCCGCCACCACCAGGGAGCGACCGCCGTCCTTTCCGGGCAGGTCGATGGCCAGGCCGAAGTTGACGTGCTCGGGGGTCACCAGGGCCGGCTTTCCCTCCTCGGTCATTGCGAACGAGCGGTTCATCTCCGGGAACTCGTCCAGCGCGCGCACCACGGCGTAGCCGATCAGGTGGGTGAAGCTCACCTTGCCGCCGCGGGCCCGGCGCAGGTGGTTGTTGATGACGATCCGGTTGTCGGCCAGCAGCTTGGCCGGTACGGCGCGCACGCTGGTCGCGGTCGGGATCTCCAGCGAGGCCTGCATGTTGGTGACGACCTTGGCCGGGGCGCCGCGCAGCACCGTGGCGCCGTCGCCGGAGACCGGCGCAACCGACGGGGTCGTCCAGGACGGGGCCTTCTTGGCCGGCTCGGCCGCGCTCGTCGAGGTTGGGGCGGCGCTCGTGCCGGCCGGTGCCGCACCAACCGGCGCAGTGGCGGCCGAGGCGTCGGTCGCAGCGGCCTTCGGGCTGCCGTCGGTGGCCGAGGGACCTGCGGCCGGCAAACCGGCTGGCGCGACGGTGGGTGTGGTGGCCGGCGCCGTGGCCTCGGCGCCACCGGTGACGGCGCTGCGGCCGTTGCTACCCGACGCGTGGCCGTTGCTGACGGCCGGCCGGTAGTCGGCGAAGAAGTCGTGCCAGGCGGCATCCACGGCATCGGGATCGGCGAGGTAGCGCTCGTACATCTCCTCGACGAGCCACTCGTTCGCGCCGAAATTGGTTGCTGTAGCTGCCTGTTCACTGCCAGTCGAGGACTGCGCGGTCACGTCGGTGTCCACCTTCTTCGCATAAGCATGAATGCGTGCCGGGACGCGCCCTGACGGCGTGCTGCCAACCTGCCCAGAACGGGCGCAGACCCGATAGACAAGGGTACGCGTACACCTGTGGAGGCGGCAGCGAACCGGGGCGGACCTGGCCGCTGATTACGGTGCGGTTGCTCACACGCGGTAACGGGCGGAGCGGCCGAGTCCGGCCGTCGGGTCAGGAGATGTCCCGATTCAGGCTGAGTGCCCCGCCCGCGGCCAGGATCGCGATGGTCCAGGCCAGGAACACCACCCCGCCGATCAGCGGCGCGAACAGGTGCACGTCGCTCGGGCCCTGGGTGTGGTGCCCGTTGGAGATGAAGGCGTTGAGGTTGGCCGCCGGGGTGAACTTGTAGATCACCCGGCGCTCCCACGGGATGACCGAGAGCAGCCCGTCGATGATCGAGAAGTAGAAGATGCCGATGACCATGGCCGCGGCTTGGTTGCGGACCAGCGCGCCCAGGCCGAGTCCGAACAGCGCGGTCAGGATCAGCGACAGGAACGCCTTGAGCACGCCGGGCCAGATGCCGTGCTGGCCGATCTCCAAGGGAACGTGCGACGCCTTGAGCCAGATGATGGCGATCGCGAAGTTCACGATCAGGCAGATCACCGCGTAGAACACCGAGAAGATGGCATAGGAAACACACTTGCCGGCCAGCAGGTTCCACCGGGCCGGGGTAGCCAGCAGGGTGGGCGTGATGGTCTTGTGCCGGAACTCGGTGGTCAGGCCCAGAATGCCGATCACCAGCAACGCCACCCCGCCGTTCTGCGAGGCGGTGAACAACCCGTAGTAGTTCAGATCCGGGATGCCGTGGTGGTAGTTGTTCTGCAGGTCGTAGGCCAGCCCGATGCTGGCCAGCGCGGTCAGCGCGACCGCGGGCAGGATCATCCAGAGCCAGACCTGGGTGCTGCGGGTCTTGAGGACCTCGGACTTGATCAGGTTCAGCATCAGCGCACCCCGCCCGGTAAGCCGGGATCAACCGAACCCGGCGGCGGCCCGGCGGCCACCGCCGGGGTGTCCAGGTCGGTGGCCTGGTACGCGCCCTCGGTGAGGCTGAAGAACAGCCGTTCCAGGTTGAATTCCTCCAGGCTCAGTTCGTGCAGTTCCACGTTGTTGACGAAGGCCAGGTGGCCGATATGGGGCAGGTTGTCGGTCCGGACCCGCAGCGAGCCGTCGGCCTCGGTGCTGCCGGCCAGACCGGCCTGCTGCAACGCGGGCACCAGCGCCGCCAGGTTGGGCCCGCGCACGATCGCGGTGGAGGTACCGGCCGAGAGCTCGGCCATCGTGCCGGCCCGCACCAGCTTGCCGCGGTTGAGAATCACCGCGCGGTCGGCCACCTCCTGCACCTCGTTGAGCTGGTGACTGGAGACCAGCACGGTCCGGCCCTCGGCCGCCAGGTGGCGGAAGAAACCGCGCAGCCAGCGGATGCCCTCCGGGTCCAGGCCGTTGGCCGGCTCGTCGAGAATCAAGACCCGCGGGTCACCGAGCAGGGTCGCGGCCAGGCCGAGCCGCTGCCGCATCCCCATCGAGTAACCCTTGGTCTTCTTCTTGCCGTCCCCGGCCAACCCGACCAGAGCCAGCAGTTCGTCGGCCCGGCTGGCCGGCAGGCCGGCGGCGGCGGCGTAGATCTGCAGGTGCTGGCGGCCGGTGTGGGCCGGGTGGAAGCTGGAGGCCTCGAGGGCTGCGCCCACCGTCTGCAGCGGTGCGGCAAGGTCGGCGTAGCGCTGACCGTTGATGGTGGCCACGCCACCGGTCGGCTTGATCAGGCCCAGAAGCATGCGCAGCGTGGTCGTCTTGCCGGCCCCGTTCGGGCCGAGGAAGCCGGTGACCGACCCGGGCTCGACCGTGAACGACAGGTCGTCCACCGCTCGTTGCTGGCCGAAGATCTTGGTCAGATGGTCGACGACGATGCGACCGTCGCCCTGCGGGTCAGGCGGCCGGGTTTCGGACGTGACGGCGGCTGTCATGGCACCTATCCAAACAGATGCCGCACATCGATTTGATATGCGGCATCTGCCACTACTCAGTGGGTTGCCAGCATGGACCTCAGGCCAGCAGCTGCTGCAGCAACTGCACCATCTGGGCCGGCCCGTCGAGCTGGAGCGCGCTGACCGGATGCAGCTCATCGACCGCGCCCACGGCGACGGTCAGTCCGGGCCGGCCGGTGCGCTCGGACCACTGCCGCACCGCCACCAGGGCCGGCAGGTCTCCCAGATCGTCGCCGGCGAACAGCGCCGCGCTGGTGCTCTCGCCGAGCAGGTCGGCGATCGCCGAGGCCTTGGACACCCCCGGGATGCGCAGCTCGATCACCTGCTTGCCCGGATGGGCTTGCAGCCCCTGCTCCTCGGTAAGGGCGGTGACCTGCTCGGTGACCTGGGCCAGCGCGGCTTCGGAGTCGGCCGCTCGCCGGGCGTGCACGACCAGGGACAGCTGTTTGTCCTCGAGCCAGACACCCTCCGGCAGCAGCGGCGGTAGCTGCTGCCGCAGGACCGCCAGCCCGGGTGGCTCGGGGCGGCTGGTGAGTCGGCCGTCCCGCCAGGTCTGGATCCCGTGCAAGCCGGACACGATCACACCCGGGATCGCGGCCAGGCCGCCGAGCTCGAGCACGGTCTCGACATCTCGGCCGGTCACGACCGCGACCTGGGCTCCGCGCCGGGCCAGCTCGATCAGGCTCTCGACCGCGCCGGCAACCGGCCGGGCCTGGCTCGGGTCGGCAACGATCGGCGACAGGGTGCCGTCGAAGTCGGTGGCGATCAGGGCCGAGGGCAGCCCGTGCCGGAGTTCGGCGATGATGGCCGAGACTTCGGGGGCGAATGGGGCAGACACGGTTCAAGACGTTAGCGAGCCGGCGGCCGAGCGGCCGCATCCGCCCCGATCAACGCCGCGCCGACCTGGCCGGCCCGCGCGCCGAACGCGGCCGGGACGACGGGCGGCGCCGGTCGCCAGGCCAGGCCTTGGGCCAGCCCGGCCGCCACCGGCTCGAGCAGGACCGGACCGGCCTGGGCCAGGCCACCGCCGAGCACGATGACCGCTGGGTCCAGCATCAGCGTCGCGAACACCAGCGCCTGGCTCAGGGCCTGCACCGCTTCGGCGAGGACCGCCATCGCCGCTGGTTGCCCGGCTACCGCCGCGGCCACCACCTGTTCGGCCGGCAGCGCCGTCCCGGTCCGCTGGCGATACCGACGGGCCACGGCGGCGGCGCTGGCGTAGACCTCGGTGCAGCCGACCTGCCCGCACGGACAACGTTCGCCGTCGGGCCGGACCGGGACGTGTCCGAGCTCGCCGGCCAGGTAGGAAGCGCCGGTGACCAGGTGGCCGCCGGTGCGGCTGGCGGCGGCGATCCCGGTGCCGAGCGCGACGAACAGAGCGTCGGCGGCGCCGGCGGCGGCACCCAGTTCGAACTCGGCCCGGCCGGCGGCGCGGACGTCGTGCTCGATCGCCACCGCAAGCCCGGTGAGCTGCTGCAGTTGATCGCGGATCGCCAGGTCCCGCCACCCGATGTTGGTCGAGTAGCGAGCGATCCCGGCCGCTGGTTCGACCGCGCCGGGCAGGATCACCCCGACCCCATCGACCGGTTCGGCCCGGGCCAGCACCGTGATCACGTCGGCGATGGCCGCCACCACCGCCGGCACGCCGGCCGCGACCGGGGTCGGCCGGGTCAGCTCGGCGACCGGCCGGTAATCCGGGGTGCTGGCGTCGCAGCGGGCAGCCTTGATGCCGGTCCCGCCGACGTCAACCGCGACGACCCGCCTGAGCCGCATCGTGCCCCCGTCACCTGTCATCGACCATGTCATCGGCCACGGCACTGACCTCGTGCCGCCCGCCGACCCGGCGCGACCGCGAAGACCGATGGCCCGACCTTAGCCAAGAACAATGGTCTACATCATTTTCCCGCGGATCAGACCCGCGGCGGTCCGAACCGGTCAGGGCAGGATGAGGCAGGCGTCGCCGAATTCGTGCCACAGGTAGTCACCGGCCACGGCGGCGTCATAGACCCGTTGGCTCAGCTCGGCTCCGGCGATGGCTTCCACCAGCAGCAGGTGCGATGCATCCGGGTTGTGCAGCCCGCTGATCAGCCCCGTCACCACCCGGGCCGGACGGTCCGGGCCGACCACATGCTCGGTCCAGCCCCGGGACTCGGACACGAAGCCGTCCGGGTCGGCGGCGGTCTCCAAGGCCCGGGTCACCGTGGTGCCGACCGCGACCACCCGGCCACCGGCGCACCGCACGTCGTTGACCAGTCGGGCGGTCACGGCCGGCACCTCGAACCACTCCGGTTGCGGGCCCTCGCCGGCCTCCTGCGACGACACACCGGTATGCAGCGTGATCGGGGCGATGAGCACGCCGCCGGCGACCAGTCGGGTCACGACCTCGGTGCTGAACGGGCGGCCGGCGCTCGGCATCTCGGCGCTACCCGGGCGCAGTCCGAACACGGTCTGGTAGTCGCTGAGCGGCCAGTGCCGGGACAGGTAGCCGTACTCGATCGGGCGTCCGTGCCCGGCCAGGAATTCGGCGAAAGGTGCGCCGGTGATCTCGGCCCGCCACAACCGGGTGCCGGTTCCGGTGGGGGAGCGCTGGCCGGTGACGGCGTACGGCTCGATCAACTCGATCGACAGCGACGGCTCACCCGCCACCCGCAATCGTTGCCCGGGTCGGGCGGTCAGCACCGGGTGAGCGGCATCGGGTGCGGAGCGCAGCTCGATCACCCAATGTCCATCGGGCAATCGCGTCGCCACGTGTAGGACCAGGGGCCAGTTACCCGGGCCCAGGACGTCGAGCTCGCCGGGCACGGTGGCGCTGTTGTTGACGACCAGCAGGTCGCCGGGGTTCAGCAAGTCCGGCAGTTGGTCGAAGCGCAGGTGCCGGATTGCCGGCTCAGTGGCGGCGGCGACCAGCAGCCGGATCTGGTCCCGGCGCAGCCCCCGGCGCTCGGCCGGGGCGCCGGCGAACCGGCTGGCCGGAATCTCGAAGTGGGTGGACGGCTGGTGCAGCAGGGCGGTCATGTCGAGGATTTCCTTTCGTGAATGGGATGAGCCGGCCCTCAGGCCGGGACGAGCTCGCTGATCGGGTAGCGCCCGCTGGGCCGATGGCCCTCGATCAGCGAGAGCAGCGGAGCGACCACGGTGGCCGGCTCCGGCCGATCGCTGATGTCCTCACCCGGGAACGCCGCCTGATGCATCTCGGTGCGCAGGTCACCCGGGTCGACGGCGTACCAGCGGACACCGCCCTGCTCGGCGGCCAGGGTCCGGGTCAGCTGGTCCAGCGCGGCCTTGGCCGCGCCGTAGCCGCCCCAGCCCGGATAACCGGTCACCGCAGCGTCGGAGGAAACGTTGAGCACGCAGCCACCGGCCCGCTCGAGGTTGGGCAGCAAGCGCTGGATCAAGGCCAGCGGAGCCAGCACGTTCACCCGCAGGATTGCCGCCAGGGCGGCCGGCTCGAGTTCGCGCAGCAACGGCAGCGGGGTCGGCCCGAGCGTGCTGGCGTTGTTGATCAGCAGATCCAGCGCCCGATCGCCCACTGCGGCCGCCAGTTCGGCCTGATGCCCGGCGTCGCTGACATCGCCGGCCAGGGCCAGCACGCCGGGGCGCCCGGCGTAGGCCCGGGCCAGCCGGTCCGCACCGCGGGCGTCCACGACGAGTTGCCAGCCCCGGGCCAGCAGCGCGCTGGCCAGAGCTCGTCCCAGTCCGGCTGATGCGCCGGTGATTACCGCCAATGGCATGGTGTATCTCCTTGTCTTCGCCAGTGAGTCCCATCTTTGAAGTTGAAGTCAGCTTTAAGTCAAGTCATACTGGCCGGGTGAAGCCGACCGATCTGCTGACTGTGTCCGAGGTGGCCCATCGCAGTGGCTACGCCGCGTCGGCGCTGCGGTACTACGAGCGCGAAGGGTTGATCGCGGCCGGGCGCACCGCCGGCGGCCAGCGACGCTACGAGCGCAGCGTGCTGCGCCGGCTGGCCTTCATCCGGGCCGCGCGCAACGTCGGGTTGAGTTTGGACGAGGTCCGGGCCGAACTGGCCGGGCTGCCGGCCGGCCGCACCCCGACCAAAGCTGACTGGAGCCGGATCTCGCGCGACTGGCGGGGCCGGCTGGACGAGCAGATTCAAGCCCTGCAGGCACTCCGGACCGGACTGGACAGCTGCATCGGCTGCGGCTGCCTGTCGTTGCGCCAGTGCGCCTTCTCCAACCCGGCCGACGTGGCCGAGCAGCGCGTCGCCTCCGGGGGCGGCGCTGCCTTCCTGCCGCCGTTGCTGCGACGGCCGCCGGAGGGCTGACCCGGTCGGGCTCAGCGCAAGGCAAGTCCGGGTGTCTCGGTGAGCAGGTCGGTGATCACGGCTCGGGCCAGCCGCTCGTCACCGATGAGCGGATGGGCGGTGAGTGCGGCTACGGCCGGCTCCTTGCGCCCACTCCGAGTCGCCTCGATCAGACCGCGCTCGGCCGCTCGCACAGAACTGATCAGTCCGAGCTGGTGCAGGCTGAACGGCTGGGCCGGCAGGGCGGCGGCACCCTGCGCGGTGACCTGGCACCGGGTCTCCACCACCAGGTCGGGCGGAAGCTGGGCGAAGGTGGCGCCGTTGGCCACGTTCAGCACCAGCGGCTCGACCTGACCCCCGGTCAGTCCGTGCAGCAGGGCCAGCGCGATCCGTTCGTAACCGCCGCCGGCCAGATCCAGCGGATCGCGCTCGAAGTCGCGGGCTTCGGCCAGATAGCTCTGTTCCCGGCGCAACCGGGTCTGCTGCCACAGTTGCTCGGTCCGTTCCGGCTCGGCCGCGGCCGCGGCAAAGAACGCCTCCTGCTCGGCGGCCACCACCTCCCCCCGGGTCGGCCCGGCTCGCAGCTGGGCCAGGACCTCGTCGCGGTGGTAGTAGAAGTAGAGGTATTCGTTGGGGATTGCCGCCAGCGAGCGCAGCAGCGCCGGGCCGAACAGCCGCCCCTCCTCGAAACCGGCCAGGCGCACCGGATCGGCCAGCAGCTCCGGCAGCCGGTCCACCCCGCCCTGCCACAGGGCCCGCAGCCAGCCGAGGTGGTTGATACCGGCGTAGTCGGCGATGACCGGCTCGGCGCCGCCGACGGCGCGGCTGGCGTGCCCGATCAGGGCCGCCGGTGAGTCGCAGATCCCGATCACCCGCTCGCCCAGGACCTGGCGGCTGGCCTCGGTGACGAGTCCGGCCGGGTTGGTGAAGTTGATCAACCAGGCCCCGGGGGCACGGTCGGCCAGCCCTTCGGCCAGGGCCAGCGCCACCGGAAGCGTGCGCAGGCCGTAGCACAGGCCGCCCGCGCCGACCGTCTCCTGTCCGATCAGACCGTGCCGCAACGCCCGCCGCTCGTCGGCGACTCGCCCGGCCGCACCGCCGACCCGGATGGCGGAGAACACCACGTCGGCGCCGGTGATCGCCTCGGTCAGGTCGGTCGTGGTCCGGACCCGTAGCGCGCCGGTGGGCGGGGTCAACCGTCGGATCACCTGCAGCCGCCCGGCCGACGAGTCGTGCAGCACCAGTTCGGTGACGCCGTGGTCCGGCCGCCGGACCAGCTCCCGGTAGACCAGCGGGACCCGGAAGCCGCCGCCGCCGACGATGCTCAACCGCATCCGGGCCTCCGATCCGTACCGCTGCGCCACTGCCGCAAACCCTAGCCGGGCTGGCATCCTGCTAAGGATGGACGGCTCGGACTTCGACGTGATCCTGCAAGGCACCGTGTTCTTCGACGTGGTGCTGACCGGCCTGCCCAGCTTGCCGCTGGCCGGTACCGAGTTGTTCGCCGAAGGCATGGGTTCCTGCCCGGGCGGCATCGCCAACCTGGCGGTGGCCGCGAGCCGGCTCGGCCTGCGCACGGCGCTGGCCGCGGTTTTCGGTGACGACGTCTACGGCGACTTCCTGTGGCGAACCCTGGCCGAGCAGGAGGGCGTGGACCTGTCCCGTTCTCGCAAGCTGTCGGACTGGCATTCTCCGGTCACGGTCTCGCTTGCCGTGCAACGGGATCGGGCGATGATCACGCACAGCCACCCGTCCCCGGTGCCGGCGGCCGACCTGCTGGCCGACCTGCCCACCGCCTCGGCCGGCGTGGTCCACCTGGGCGATCAGCCCGAGCCTTGGCTGGCCGCGGCCCGGGCCGGCGGGATGAAGCTGTTCGGTGACATCGGCTGGGACCCGAGCCAGCAGTGGTCGGGCCAGGTCCTGGAGCAACTGGCCGGCCTGCATGCCTTCCTGCCCAACAGCATCGAAGCGATGAGCTACACCCGCACCGACGATCCGCGAGCGGCGCTGATCCGGCTGGCCGACGAGGTGCCGGTGGTCGTCGTGACCTGCGGCGGCCAGGGCGCGATCGGGCTGGACTCGCTGACCGGGGAGGAGGAATGGGTGCCCTCGCTACCGGTGAACGCCGTGGATGCCACCGGAGCCGGCGACGTGTTCGCTGCCGCCTTCGTGCTCGGCAGCCTGCGGGACTGGCCGCTGCGAGCGCGGATGGCCTTCGCCAACCTGTGTGCGGCGCTGTCGGTGACCCAGGTCGGTGGCTCGCTGGCCGCTCCCGGCTGGGGGGACATCGCCGACTGGCTGGTCGAGGTCCGGCGCCGGGCCGGCGAGGGATCCCGCGCCGCCATGGTGCTGGCCCACAGCTACGAGTTCCTGACCGACGTGCTGCCGGTCGTGCCGGCTCCGGCCGTCCGGCGGGCGAGCGCCACCATTGCCCGCGGCTCCGACGCCTGATCCCGACAACGCCTGATCCCGACAACGCCTGATCTTGACAACGGGCGGGACACAGCGAGTCGTGGTGCCTGGCTTCGGTTCGGCCTAGGCTCGAGACAGCTGAGCAGCCAGCAACCGCCTCGAACGAGACGAGTATGCGATGACCGAGCAGTCAGGCCAGCACGAGAGCGTGGAAGAGGCGGCCGAGGCCGGACCGCTGCCGGGTGCGACCGAAGCCGAGGAAGCGGCCGAACGGGGCGAGGATCCGTCCGAGGTCACCGACGCCGAGGAACGGGCTGAGGATGCCGGCACCGGCGTGATCCCGGGCGGGCTCAACTCGCATTGAGCCCGGGCCGTCGGGTCAACCGCTACTCGGCGGCCCACTCCATCCGGTAGCGGATGGCGGTCGCCTCGAAGCTGAGTCCGGCCGAGTGGGCCTGGGCCTCGGTCAGGTAGCTCGGCTCGTCGCCGTCGCCGGGGGCGGCCATGACCGGCTCGGTGCTGATGTCGGGCTCACCGGTGTAGCCGCGCTCGGCGGCGGCGACCCGGCCCGAGTGCAACGCCGCTTCGAGATAGGACAGGTCGTGTACGTCGGCAACTTCGCCGCCGACGACCCAGGCAGGCAGTCCGGTCATAGCCCTACTCTGGCACAGCCTGGTCGCCGGTTGAGCGTCGGCTCGCCGGGCCCCGGTCACCGCTTGCCGGTCAGCGCCGGCGCTCGCCGCTGCCCCGTTCGATGAGCTGGATCGGCAATCGCTCGCACACCGTGGGCTGTCCGCTGCCGGCCAGCCGCGACACCACGAGTTCGGCGGCGAGTTCTCCCATGCGTTCGGGGGAGTGGCTGATCACCGTGACGCCGAGCAGGTCGGCCAAATCGAAGTCGTCGAACCCGACCAGCGCCGGTGGCTCGGCTCGGTCGCGGATCGCTCGCAGTGCCCCGGCGGTGATCCGGTTGTTCGTGGTGAACAGGGCCGTAGGCGGCCAGCGCATCGACAGCAGCTCGCGGGCGGCCCGCTCGGCGGTCTCGCTGTCATGAGAATCCACCCGCAGGTACCGCTGCCAGTTGTCGATCTTGGCTGCGGTCATCGCCTCGGCGAAGCCGGTGACCCGTTCCCGGTGGGTGGACAGCCGGCTCAGGTCACCGATCAGCCCGATCCGCCGGTGGCCGTGACGGATCAGATGCTCGGCGGCCCGGCGGGCCCCGCCGACGTTGTCGAGTTGGATCGTGTCCGCCTCGATCCCCGTCGGGGGCCGATCCAGGAACGCCACCGGGATGCCGAGCCTGCGTTCGGACTCCAGGTAAGCGTGATCGTCCAGGCAGGTGGTCATGAGCAGGCCGCTGACCCGACGTTCCAGCAACTCGGCCGCCAGTTGCCTTTCCAGCGTGGGGTTCTCGTCACTGGAGGCGGTGATGAGCTGCAGGTCGGCGGTGCGCAGCACGCGTTCGGCGCCCCGGGCAATGCGGGCGTAGAACGGGTTGGCCAGGTCAGAGATGATCAGTCCGACGGTGGCGGAGCGTGCCCCGGCTCGCAGCTCGCGAGCGATGAGGTTGAGGCGGAAGCCCAGTTCCTCGGCGGCCTGCTGAACCCGGCGCGCGGTGTCGGCGGAGACGTACGGTTCGCGATTGAGGACCCGCGAGGCTGTCTTGACGCTGACCCCGGCCCGGTCTGCCACCTGGACCAGGGTCGGTCTGTTACTGGGTTCTCTGCTCACAGTGCGGTCATCAAACCGCACCGGCAACGGCGTGTGCAATCGCGTACGACGGATTGCCGGCCTACATCAGACAAACTGTTGACAACGATGTCAGAGGCAGTCAGGTGACGGCACATTGCGCTGCTGCCCGGCGCCGGTGCCGTAGGTTGGCGGGGTGAGTTACGAGCCGCCGGTGGCCTTCACCGTCACGCCCTACCAGGACGCGGAATGGTCGGCCCCGCCAGCGGATCGGCCCCGGCGTCACCCGTTCGCGCTGGTGCAGGCCGCGCTGTGGCTGCTGGCGGCCGGCTTGTACGTCCTGGACCCGTTCCTGGCCTGGGAGCAGGTCCGGCTGAGCTTTCCCGACGACAACTTCACCACCCGGCAAGCTCGCTACAGCGTTGACGGGTGGGGGCACATCCACGTCGAGGCGACACCGGCCTTCCTCGACTCCTCGAGCAGCGGCCCCAAGTACGGGATCGTGTTCTGCGTCGGCGCGGCGCTGATGGTGGTTACGGCCGGTTGGCTGTTGCTGCCGCGCCTGCACACCCGGTGGCTGTCGCCGATCGTCCCGGCCGCGGTCGGTGCCCTGGTGCCGGCCGGGGTCGCGTTGGCGCTGTACCTGGACGTGCAAGCCAGCAACGGACGGGCCGGGGCCAACGTCTCGGTGAACGTCGGGGTCGGGGTCTATCTCGTGCTGGGCGCGCTGGCCGTCGCGCTCCTTGCGTGGCTGCTCGGCCGCTGGCCGGTGGTGGGGACCGAGCCGCCGGCGGCCGCAGGGTTTGTGCCGCCGCCCGGTGCGGCCGCCGGCTTCGCTGATCCGGCGTGGGCACCGCACCCGCCGGATCGGAGCCAGCCGCCGGAGTGGGGCCAACCCTTGGACTGGGCCCGGCCGGGGAACGGCTCGGGCTCCGGTTGGGCGCCACCGCCGGCCGAGAGTGAGCTGCCGCCGGCTCCGCGCGATCTCGGGACCTCGCCGTGGTAACCGGCGGTCAGTAGGCCGGCGATGTTTCGGCCGCGGCCCCCGCGAACTCGAACCGACCGAGCGGGCACCACGGCCCGTCGACGTATTCCCACAGGTCCAGGCTGACCGCGACCAGCCCGGACGGCCGGAACCCGGCATGGAGTTCGGCCATGGTCTGCCGGGCCGTCTCCGGGCTGACCTTGTTCTGGACGGTTATGTGCGGCCGCAGCGGCTGGGCATCCTGCCGGGTGAGCCGATCGGACCAGAGCTGCTGCAGTTGCCGGTGCAGCGCGATCAGCGCGGCGGACTCGACCCGGTAGGCGACACCTCGGCCGAGCGAGAGGATCCCGGTCACCTGCATCGACAGCGGTGGGCGCGCGCCGAGCGAGCGCAGGCCGTCGACGATGGCGTGCAGCCGATCGCCCGGCAGCGCGTGGAACAGGGTCAGGTGGGCGCCGACAACCGTCCGGCCGGGTGGGAACAGGGCTCGCCGTTCCCGGTCGAACCGGGCCTGATCGGCTTCGGGCAGGCCGACGGTCAGCACGAGCGGGTGCACCCGCTCAGGCTAGAGGCTCACAGCTAGCCGGCCTGGCGCAGGTCGCCCTCGATCCGCTCCAGGAACACGTCCACCTCGAGCTCGCGGAAGCCGGCCCGCCGCGGCCGGCTCTTGTGGAAGACGACATCGTGCACATCCTGGGCCGACACCTCGGGTCCCTGATGCTCCAGCGAGTCGGCGATCTTGTTCAGGAAAGCCTGGACCTCGCCGGCGTCGTAGCCCCGCATTCCCCAACCCGGGGCCCGAAACTTCGCGGAGCGGATCTGCTCCGCGGTCAGCTGGCTGGCATCAGTCGATGTCATCGCACACTCCCTGGCAGGCCTCGGACACCTGAAACGTCCGGCTCGCCAAGTTCTTCGGCCGTGCTGCGCTGCGCTTTAGCTCGAACTCCGGTCCGGCCGGCTGGTCCCGATGCTTCCCCGCCCGGGCTGATCTTGTCCAGGGCCGGAAGGGACAGAAACGGGGAGTTGTGCCGCAGCCAACGGCACAACTCCCCGTTCGGGCCCGGCGCAACGGCCGGTCTCGGTCAGCGGGTCAGGAGACAGCCTTGGCCGTCTCGGCCAGTCGCATGGCGAAGCCGGCCTCGTTGTCGTACCAGGCGGCCACCGACAGCAGGTTGTCGCCCATGGACTGGGTGATCGGCAGGTCGACGATCGAGGAGTGCGGATCGCCGACAATCCGGCTGGAGGCCCACTCGCCCTCGAGCACGCCCATGATGCCCTTGAGCGGCCCGTCGGCCGCGGCGGCCCGGAATGCGTCCTTGATCGCGTCGACGTCGATGCTCTGCTCGGTGACCGCGTTGAGCTCCACGATCGAGCCGGTGCTGACCGGTACCCGGTAGGCCTTGCCGGTGATCTGCAGGTCCTCCCAGATGAACTTCAGGGCCTTGGCCGCACCGGAGGAGGAGGGGATGACGTTCTCGGCCGCGGCCCACGAGTCGCGCCGATCCTTCATCGGCTGGTCGGTCAGCGACTGGGTGTTGGTGTAGGCGTGCACGGTGGTGAACAGACCGACCTTGATGCCCACGGTGTCGCGCAGGACCTTGACCACCGGGGCCAGCGCGTTGGTGGTGCAGCTGGCCATGCTGATGATCTGGTGGGTGTCGGCGTCGTAGCTGTCCAGGTTGATGCCGGGCAGCAGGAACGCGTCACAGTCGTCCTTGCTCTTGCTCGGCCCGGAGACCAGGACTCGCTTGGCCCCGTTCTTCAGGTGCAGCTCGGCGTTGGGGCGGGTGGTGGCCCGGCCGGTGCAGTCGACCACCAGGTCGATGCCCAGGTTGCCCCAGTCCGGCACCGCCTCACGGGTGTTGTAGTAGGGAATGGCCTGGCCGTCGATGCTGATGCTCTGCTCATCGCTGCCGGTGACCGGCTCGAAGCGGCCGTAGTTGCTGTCGACCTCGAGCAGAGCGGCCAGCTGGGGTGCCGAGGCGATGTCACAGATCGCGGCCGGGCGGAACAGGTTTTCCTTGTAGGCACTGCGCAGCAGGGTCCGCCCGATCCGGCCGAACCCGTAGATGGCGATGTTCGTCATGTGGTGGAACTTCCTTCGTCTCGACGCTGAAGAAGTAGCCGCCCCGGTCGGTGAACCCGCGGCCGGGGCATGAGCCGCACCGTTGCGGCGAGCAGGCCCTGGCCGGCGCGCTGACCGGCCCGGCTGTATGACCAAGGTCAAGCCTAGAGACCCCGCCGGCCGGGCGGTACGGGTGGTCCCGGCTACTCACCGGTAACCGGTCGGCCGCCGCGATCGCCGGGAACTTTCGGCTGCGTTCGCGGCGGTGGGTGCAGGTCGAAGCGGCGTGCCGAAGCCGGGCGGCAGCGTGGATCAAGCACGATGTGGCCCATGAGGTCGTTCGCACGTCAGGCGACGGGGGTGTCAACCGGGCTGCGGGTTGCCGTCGCCGCGGCGGCTGGCGTGGTCGCGGCCGGGATCACGCTGCTGGTCGGGCCGGCCAGCTATGCCGCGCCGATCGGTTGGGACGTCGCTGCGCTGACACTGCTGGTCTGGCTGTGGGCGGTGGTGTGGCCGATGGATGCCGAGCAGACTGCGGCCCACGCCTTGCGCGACGACCCGACCCGGCCTGTGAGTGATCCGCTGCTGATCCTGGCCTCGGTGATCAGCCTGGTCGCGGTCGCCAGCCTGCTGGTGCAGGCCGCCTCAACCAAGGGCACGACCCAGGACGTGCTGGCCGGCCTCAGCGTCGCCACGGTTGCCCTGTCCTGGTTCGTCGTGCACACGGTATTCATGCTGCGTTACGCGATGCTGTACTACCGCGGCCATCCCGGCGGCATCGAGTTCAACCAGGCGGCGCAGCCGCGCTACAGCGACTTCGCCTACGTGGCGTTCACCCTGGGAATGACCTTCCAGGTCTCCGACACCGACCTCAAGACCCCGGCCATCCGAGCCACCGCCCTGCGCCAGGCCTTGCTGTCGTATTTGTTCGGCGCGGTCATCCTGGCCACCATGATCAACCTGATCGCCTCGCTGGCCAGCAGCGGCTGATCGGCATGGGTTGACTGACATTCGTCCACGATCAACTGGTGCACCTGAGGGAATGTCTTTCCAACCTGGCAGAACCGGTAGAACGGGTCTTTCGGGCCTGGGACTCGATGGCGAGTCGGGTGGTGGCGGCGGTGCCCAGAGTTGAACGCCGAGCGCTCCAGTCGAACCGGAAGTTGCAGCCGGCCGACATCGATGGCTTGGTGGCTGACTACCAGTCTGGTGTCGACTTGACCGCGCTAGGGGAGCGCTACGGGCTGCACCGGCAGACGGCCAAGGCCCATCTCCAGCGGCGGGGCGTGGAAGTTCGGTCCGAGCGGCCGGCTCTCGACGACCAGCAGATTGCCCGCGCCGTAGCGCTCTACGCCAAGGGCTACGGGCTGAGCCCGATCGCCAGCCAGTTCGGAGTGGCGCCGAATACGGTCAAGCGGGCGTTGATGGCTCAAGGGGTCGTGCTCCGTCCGCGGCCCGCTGAAATGCAGGTTGGCTCAGCCTGTCGAAGCTGGTTGAGCTCACCGCCAAACTCAGTCAAGCGGACGGACCCAGGCTAGCGTCACGATTAGCGATCTGTTGATCGATCGGCAACGGGGGGTTAGCAGCGATGGCTTCTTGAATGTGAGCGCTCAAGTACGTACGCAGCGCTTGGGCGTACTCGATGGCGAAGTCGTGGTGCTCGTAGCGGGGGTCGACCAGTTCCTCGGACCCACCGTCTGGCATCAGGCGCACGACCGAACTGAACCACGCAACCTCGTCGAGTTCGCTGTTGTCGTTCGGATGAGTTAGCGGATTGCGGATCTCCCGCAGTCGAGGGATTCCGCTCTCGAACTTCGTCTGTGCGTCAATCAAGTGTTGAGGGCCGCCGAATACCTTGATGATCGACTTTCCTACTTCGCTCAAACGAGTTAGCTCATAGATGTAGTAGTCGAGGTCGTTGTCCGGGTTATCATGGCTATAGAAGGTTACCGGGTACGTGCTGTCTGGCAGTAGCCGGGGCGCTTGAGCCTCCCGTTCGAGCACGCGCTGGTGCTGAAGTTCAAGCCCTGTCCTGATACGCCGAAGTGCGCTGCTGAACCGGCTTGCTGCCTTGTCGTAGTCTCGTTTAGCCATAAGCCCGAATATACCGGTTGGGCCGCGCATCACTTCGAGCGTTGGTGCTCGCAAGGCCGGGCGAGTGACGATGTGTGATGCAAATTGCCGGAGCGGACTCGCGGCCACGTCTGGAGAGGCCGACCCTGGATGGGCCAGATCCGAGCGGCAGTGGGGTAAGGCGTCGCAGCCAATGAGATGTCCAAACGTAGTGGACCTGGTGGGACAGCCAGAGAGCGGGAGCGCCGTGGGATCTGGGCCGGGAGGCTAGCTCTGAGCTTTCACGAGACACGCGTACGCGATTTCGGGGAGAGCCAACATTGATTCGGACAACAGGTATTCGATCGCGGCGGCATCTGCCGAGTGGGCAACGTCAATCATCTGGACCCAGTCGCGAGGCTCATACCGAGCCAGACGGGAGAGGGTGAAGAGGACCGCCCACCAGAGCATGAACGGGTGGGCAGCCTGCCCATTCTTGTCGAGCGTCGGGTAGATGGAAGCCACCGAGTGGTATGTGACAGCTCTGCTCTGGATCACCGCGTTCTCTGATTGACCCTCCGCCCTAGGTAGTCGGATTTGGGCTGACAGGCGAGTACCGTTGTCGTGTAGCTGATAATCCACAGGCTCGTCCGGCTCGACGTAGTGCTTGAAATCCCAACCAGCCAGTGTCGGGTACTGCGCTAGCCATTCCTGCAGTCGTTGCCGTTGATAGGCGATCCGATCTGCGTCCTCTTGCGATTCCATCATCAGTGCGGCTAGCCGCGGACCCGGGCCAGTAACAATGTCCTCGTCCGGCCGTTGTAATAGGGCCAGCGGCAGGTTGCTGATGACAAAGCGGCCCGAGTCCTGGGTCCGCATGATGTGAGGAGACTCGGCCTGGATGTAGAGGCGCTCCAAGCCAGTTACGCCGGGCAGCGGGAAACGAGCTGAGTCTGGGATCAAGGCCCAGATTTCACCCAAGCTCCGCTCGGCGCTGATCGGATCAGCCTTCAAAGTTCGAGCGACCGTGGGAAAAGCACCGTTTTCGCGGCTCCTGACACTCAAGGTTGCTAGCCCGTGTTTGGCGGCCCCTTCAAGCGCCCCGTCGCTAATGCCGTGGCCCGAAAGCCGGTATTCTTGGTTGTCGAGTTGGGTCGAGACTGCCGCGATTGCTCTGCCCAACTGCGTGATGCCGTAGAAGACCAAGATTGGCCGCGAAGCGGCCCCAGTTGCCTCGGCAGCGGCAAACAACTGCTCTGCCTGCTCCAACGCGGCGTTGAACGTCTCGCGGCGATGTCCCTTGGCCGCGCGCCCGGGTGGCTCATGACGGAGGGTCCGCATCAGCTGCCACATCCGCTTCGGCGGAACCGCGTCGAGGTCCGCGTAGGTGTGAATATTCACGATGCGTGATCGTAGGGTACTAAGTCGACTCGGCACGACTTTGCTGGAGTCCCAGAGAGTCTTGATGCAGCTGGAGCCGACGGCGAGAGGTCCATTGCTCGACTAGGAATAGCACCTCATCGTGGACGCCGCTGCCGATCGCGCGGACTTTGTCGCCCTTTGTCTCAGGCGAAGCCAACCGAACGTTCGGCGGGGTGGGCAGCGCCGCGAGCCGACGGCGCACGGACACTGCGGTGAGATATTCGCTGCCGTCGTTCTTCAACGGCCCGATACAAGCATTATCGCGCCGTGCCTGTGCTTCTTCGCGCCACCACGGCCTGCCCTGGCAGACGTAGACGTCCACGTCGGATGCGAAGCCTTGCACTGGGGCCGCAACGACAAGACTTGAGTCAACGACCCGCGGCACATCCGGACTGGGCCCTGACGGGACTCCCTTCTTAAAGAGCCCCGTTGTCCACCGCAGAGTGATGACATGGCGAACCCCGGGGACCATCTCCCGACCAGAGAACCAGACGCCGCCCTTGGGCCCGTGGGCGATGCCGCCCGCCACTTTAGCCTGTCGCATTGCGTTGCGATCGATGTCGATTCGGAAGCCCGGCTGCGGATGGCGATCATCAGGGCCATGGAGACTGACCTTCACTCCTGAGAGAGGTGCGTAAGTCGGCACGACGTAGAACGAGATTTTGTGCCACCAGATCTTCCAGGCATAGGAGTTGACCTTTGTATTCTCGTCGTGCGCCATGATGTTGATACACGGCTGTCGTTTACTCACCGGATCACCATACGACCTCGGCCTGAAATATCCGGCCGAGCCTAGCTTTCAGTCGCGCTTGCCTAGAATGCAGAGGCGGAGCTGGCGCGTACGTAGCAAATCCCAGCAGGGGGCGACATTCATTGCGTAGGGCGCCGCGGAGTCAGAGGTTGTCGATACCCTGAAGGCATGGACAGAGATCACGAGCACGCGCAGGACATCTTCATTCAGGCCGACGGCTCGGAGGAGCACCGGCATCCGTGGGTAGTGGCGAGTGACGAACAGCTCAATGGCAAGCACTCAGGGGGAGTGTGCGTACACGCCGACGCGACATTCGAGATCGGGATGCGCGGGCACTTAGCTGGCTCGCTCAGTCTTCGGCCGGGCGGCAAGGCGCGTATCGCCGGAAGGCATTCGGGATCGCTGCATGTCGGACCGGGTGCGGTGGCGGAAGTGACGGGCGAACAAAGCGGATCTGTGCATGTCGATCGGGGTGGCCTGCTGCAGGTGCAAGCTGGAGGGAAGTTGGCTGGATCGCTGCATGTTGCGGGCATGATCGAGAACCGAGGTACGCGGGGTGGTTCGGTGTACATGAGTGGCGGGCAGATTCTCGATCTGGACGGTGGCGTCGAGAAGCAGCCCACCAAGGGTCAGGACGGAACGCTCTACTACACCTGGTGACGGGCCACACGATGGTAGAGAGACGGCAGGCGTATGACTACATGCGGTGAGCGTGATGGGGTGCGAAGCGCACCGTCTCGACGGCACACCGGCGCAAACCTACTGCGAGCCAGCCACCAGCGCCGAGCTGGCATGAGCCTATCGTCCATGCACTGCCGCTGGGCTGTGACAGTGCTGTCCATCGGTCCACTCACTGCGAGCCCTGCCCCAGCGCTACGCCACATCTCGTTTGCCGTGGGCCCCGCGCGGTCATCCCCGCACGGCGCTGGATTCGAGTTTCACACTGGCCGGCTTGCTATGCCTGAATCTTCGGCGGGGGATGACCAGGCAGAGTGGCAACCCAGTGGAGCTGGGGCCGATGCTGCTGTTCGGCGAGCATCAGATCTGGGCCTCGCCGCTTCTGCAACCCAGCAAATGCGCGAGCCGGGCAAGCAGCGATCCAGCTCTCGCCATATGGTGAACGGACTGTGCCGTCCGAACCGCCTTCTTAGCCCACACGACGGCTCGCTGCCCATGCCGACCGGTAAACAGGCTCATCGCAGATGACGGTGTAGGTCGGGTCTGAAGCCGCCGGTGTCGAGTAGTGATCTGGTGATGTAGTTGGTGAGGTTGCGGAAGCCGAGTGCGGTGCCGCGTAGGTGTTCGAGTCGGCCGTTGATCGCCTCCGTCGGGGCATTCGACGTGCCGGAGCGGTCGAAGTAGGCGAGCACGTCGCCGGCTCGCCGGTTCAGGGTCCGGCCGAGGCGGACCAGTTCGCTCAGGGCGGCGGGGACGCCGCGACGCAGTGAGGCGATGGTCTTGGAAAGCGCTGCCTTCGCCGCTCGACGGTCGGGGTTGCGGTAGGCCGCCACGATGTCCTGATAGATGGCCCAGGTGACCTCGACGGCCAGATGCGCTTCGTCGGCGAACACCGTGTCGAGGCGGTGGCGTTGCCGGTCGGTGAGCAGCGACTGGCCGGTGCGCAGCACCCGGCGGGCTGCATAGAGCGGGTCGCCGGTGCGGCCGCGGTGGCCGCAGGTCTGCTGCTGAACACGTTGGCGGCAGCGGTCCAACGCCTCGCCGCCGGCCAGGGCGACGACGTGGAACGGGTCCATGACCGCGACCGCGTCGGGGACGGTCTCGGCAGCTGCGGTCTTGAAGCCGGTGAAGCCGTCCATCGCCACGACCTCGATCCCGGCCCGAAACGCCGCGCTCTGCTGCTCGAGCCAGGTTTGGAACACGGCCTTGGAACGGCCTTCGACCATGTCCAGCAGGCGTGCCGGGCCGCTGCCCTCTCGCACCGGGGTGAGGTCGATGATCACGGTGACGAACCGTCCACCTCGGCGAGTGTGTCGCCAGCAGTGCTCATCGACGCCGATCACGCCGATGCCGTCCAGACGAGCCGGGTCGTTGATCAACAGCGCGCGGCCGGCGGCCAAGACGGCGTCGTTGACGGTGTGCCACGCGGCGTCGAGCAATTGGGCGATCCGGGCGATCGAGAGCCGGTCGATGACCACGCTCTTGAGCGCGAACAGCACCGCCTGACGCGACAGCCGAGCTCGCGGCGCGGCGGCAGCGGTGATGTCCTGTCGCCACACATGCCCACACCCGCTGCAGCGATAGCGGCGCAGCGTCACCAACAAGATTGTCGGCCGCCACCCCAGCGGAAGATGTGACAGCCGCCGAGTCACCGTGTCACGCGGCCAGCCCTGGCAGCCGCACCGGCGACACCAGTCATCGGCTTCGAGCACCCGGCAGGCCAGCACCGCACGGTCATCGTCGACCAGCTGGCCAGTCACCGCCAGCCCGAGCTCATCAAGACGGCAGAACGTATCGAGATCAGGGCGCGAGAAAGTAGCGTGGAGCACGTCGAGGTCTTCCTGATGGCTGGCCTAGGAACCTCCATCATCGGAAGACCTCGACCCTCACCAGCGGACCGACCCGCAGCGACCTACACCCTCATCTGCGAAGAGCCGGTAAACAGCGCCAGACCCGAGCTCCTACGCCCTTCGCGCCTTGTTGATTCCAGCAGTGCCAAGCGACTTCGTGGGATGACGAGACGGGAACCGCTGAGACCGTCTAACCTACGACGGGTTGGAGGGTGGAGAAGTATCGATGCAGCGTGTTGTGAGGACGACTCCCGGCATTGCAGGGAGTCTCCGTGCACTCGTGTTGACCAGTAATCTCGTTTGGCGTGAAACCTGAGCGATGACCACTGGCACGCCACCAGCTCGCCCTGACTTTTTTCCCTGGCCTGCTGAACCCGCACTGATAGTTCATATTTCCGCGCGGCCTCGACAAGCCTTGCTAAGCTTCCTCCCGTCATTAATGCTCGCAATCGCTGTGGTTCTCCTATCGCTGCGTCAGCCGCATCTGAACGGTCCCTTCACGCGGCAAATCTGCGCGGATGTTAGGTCTATCCTGAAGCTTAAAGCGGCGACACGGGGGCGATGTGCGGCGGTTTCGGTACCAGCCTTTCCGCTCACGCGTGATGTATTTTCAGTTGTCGCCGGGTTCAGTCTAACTTTAACGCCAGTGCTGCTTCAACGGCAATGGAAAAACTTCGGCACCCTGATCTCGTACATGCTGGATCGAGGCTCCCTGGTCCTCGATCAGACCGACAGCCAGATGAAGCTAGAGGCGGAAGTCGCGAAAGCAAACCGTGATTTTGTTCGTATAGGCCGCGCCGCTCCGTTGACAATGCTGATAATGACAGTGTCGATGTATCTGATCATGCAGCAGCAGGCGCGAGACGGAATCTTCACCATATTACGACCACGCGGCGCGTCGGCCAGTTTATGGAGCCATCAGGCATTCAACAGCTGGTGGGCGAACCCGCAGGTGAGTGACATTGGCGCTACTGTCTACCTAGTATGCGGTGCTACCGGCCTATACCTGATTACCCAACAGAACATGGCTGGCCTTCGAATAATACTCGCCTTCGTGCGCCTGCGCCGCCACGTAACCTTTGGTGCCGATCCGATCGACGTAGATGGCTATTTCGGTTGGCTGAAGGTTCGATCCGCACTTGTCGCGGTTTACCTAGAGATCTCGATGCATGGGGCGGGGTTGGCGAGCTTTCGGACGATAACAAGGTCAGGGGTGCTTGTCGGACCGCTGGCCGTTGCATCATGGCAATGGCTGGCTACCTTACCCTTGTTCATCTCATTTCCATTTATTTTCGTGCGACCAAAGATCAAGAAATATAAGCAAGTGGAAATTGCTAGGCTCGACGCCGAAGCCCATTCGATCGATCCATCGCTATCGCTGCCGGAGCGAATTGCGCGCGAGGATGCCATCTCTGCCAGAATAGCGAGTGTACGAGAAATGCCGTCATTGCCCTTTAATCGTCTCAGGGATATCTCTATCTTCATCCTTTCGGTAGTGGCGAACGTTTTTGCTGTGACGCCGGTGCTTCTCTCGCTGGCGCTGGGACATTGAAGAATCTACAGAGAGTTGCACTATGGGACACACGTACGAACGCACAATTCAGGTAAACCTGGAAAGATTTGTAGCGTCATGGGGTCCAGTGTCATGGCGTGACCAGATCGCTGGTGCTCGGCCAGCGCCCAATGCTTACCTTGCTCGCCTCTTTCACGCACTTTCAAGAATCGAAGACGAAGCATTCTTGATGCAGATCAAAATTCGGGCAGTCGGAGCGAGCTGTTATAGTGCTATCCGTGAATTCAATGCAATCTGGTTGGCAGAGGAGTCCGAGCATTCCCGGGCTCTTGCCGCCCTGTCAGATAGATATGGCGGAGTAGGCGACTGGCGTCCTGGACCGTCGGTAAATATCAGTCGACGACGGCTTGCATTAGCCCTCCCGCGGTTATTTTTGATCCGCACCCTCCCACGAGAGTCTGTGCTAGCCACTTATCTGTCGTTGGGTGCATTGCAAGAGTACGTGGCCCTCACGACTTACAATGCTGCTGCAGAACTCGTCGGCGACGATGAGCCTGCGAGGCTGCTACTCGCAGCGATCTCCAGACAAGAAGGTCGGCATATGCGCTTCTACAGGTCTGGCGCCGAGGCGATCCTCCACGAGAGCAGTATCAGCAGGACGATTGTACGTATCGCGGCCGCACATTTTTGGCAGCCTCCCGGCCTGGACTTGCTGGGATTCCACACATGGTGCGATACGTTCCTTCCCTTACTTGAGATGCCCGACGTGATGGAAAAGTTCAAGCGCCTTGATGCTGTCGCCGGCAATCTTTTAGGGCTTGAGGGGATTGCAATCATGACACGGTTTCTTGAGCAGTCTGCAGTGAGAGAAAAGCTTCCGAATCATCGTGAAGGCGTTTTAGACCTCTTGGTTAAGGATGAACGCATTGACTATTGAAACGTGTGCCGCAACGGGGCTTAGATACAACTTCATGCCTGGAGGCACGGATACAGCCTTGGTTCTTATTCATGGAATGGGGGGAGGAATTGTAAATTGGAGATGTGTTGAAGAGCGCCTAGCGCGAGATCACGTTACTTTTGTAACTCTCGAGCTGCCCTGGCATGGTCGGAGTAAGCCTGCAACGGATCTTCGGACCGAAGCTGACGTCTTCGATGCTCTAGCTCGCACGCTTGAGTCAGCGTGGTCAGGAGATATGGTGCTCGTCGGACACTCTCTCGGTGGCTATGCCGCGTTGCGGCTGGCGGAAACATTCGCTGGACGTACGAAGCAAGTGGTCCTCATCGCGGGGCATCTATTCAAGGCCAATGAGATTCTTAGCGGCGATATCAAGTGGTACTCGGACCTAAAGGCCACGCTCACTTTATGCAGGGCTATTGCAAGCGCCTGCACGCCGATCCAGGGGCCGTTTCGAAAAGCACTCAATGAATCCCGCAGAGTTCGCAAAGTTGTCTTGCCGCCGATAATTGATCCATTCCCTATCACGAACGAAACAAGGGTAGGAGACTGCTTGTCGGCTCAAGGGCCGCTTCCTACGTACCACGACATTCGCTTCGGCCGCGTAGCGTCCTTGAGGGAAGCGGCTCGAAGTTGCGATTCTCCAGTTCGCCTCCTTGCTGGTGAATTTGACCCCCTAACGGGCGAATACGACATGGGCGTGGCCAGGGAGTTGTTCAAGTCCCTTGAAGTGATCACGCTGCGGTCTTGTGCGCACTGGCCCATCGTGGAACGTCCTGATCTAGTGGTCAGACATCTGGCGGAAGATTTGGTGCATGGCTGCTGATGCTTGGCCTGGGTTGGGATCCAACTGTCGCAGGGGAGGATGTGTAGGTGTTCGACCGGTCGGCATTAGCCATGCCGAGTAGAGCCTTCGGCGACGTTGGCGACGTCGTTGTGCTGTTGCACGGTTTTCCCGAAGATTTGGAATGTTGGTGCGCAGTGGCTGACCTGCTCGTGGCTCAAGGGTTCCGCGTCGTCGTACCGAGCCTTAGGGGCTACGATGCGGCCAACTCCCCGCGTGGTATAGCCAATTACCGAGCGGATCGTCTGATGGCTGACGTAGTCGGATTAATCGAAGAGTTGGATACCACACGAGTGCACCTCGTCGGGCACGATCTGGGGGGCGTACTGGGTTGGGTTGTCGCATCGTCGCGCCCAGACCTACTGCTGACATTCAGCGCTGTTACCGCTCCACACCCACGAGCCTGGCTCCGCACGTTCGTGAGTTGGCGGCAGATCCACCATTCGTCCTACATGCTCTTCCTTGCTATTCCGTACCTGCCCGAGTTTATGCTGCTGAGCTTTAACGGATGGCTCGGCCGCAAGCTCCTCCTAAGGTCCGGGATGAACTCCGCCGTGGTTCAACGGATACTTGAAAAGTATCTGAACAATCGTCGCCTTCTCACTGGAAGTTTGAACTGGTATCGCGGAATGGCTTGCGATATCATCCGTGGTTTTGGCGTTCGTATGGTTGATGTGCCAACGCTAGTCGTTTTTAGTGATTGGGGATCGTGGGACAAAGACCTGGTTGCCCGACAGACTGCGGCATTTGTGACAAGCAGATTTGAATGGGCGGTACTTGACGGAGTATCTCACTGGGTGCCTTTGGAGGCTCCCGCTGAACTCGTTGATCGGCTAGTTTCCTTCATTAGAAGACCCGGCGGAGAGCGCCAGGAGAGAATCGGCTAACCTCTCCGGCGCTTCAAGCATAGGCCAATGCCCGCAGTTGGCAAGGATTGTCTCCTGCGTGACGTATCCGAGAGATCTAGCAAGCTGCAGGTCGCCCTGGCCAATAAGCTTATCGTCCTCTCCCCATATTAATGCCAAAGGTTGTTTTAGTTGAGCGACTAATGAAGCCAATTGTTCTGTCCTGGGTATGACCAACATGGTTCTCAGCACTGCGGATGGGCGTCCTCTGCCGAGAGCGTCGCCGAGGACTTCTGGTAACAAGCTCGAAGCGTTTGCTACGAATGGTCGTAACATTAGCTGGCGTGCCATGCGCGAGCGAAAGACAAATTTTGTGATGGCGGGCCGTATCGGCAGCATGGCCAATGCAAATTGAGCCCCTAGGTTGAAACTAAGCCTGGGCGCTGAGATGGCTTTTGTTATGTGGTGGACTATCTCGTCGACCTGAAATAGGAAGCCATCGACTAATATGACCCGGGATACGTTGGGACTGATCGTCGCGAGTTCGAGTGCAACGTAACTACCAAGCGAATGTCCGACCAGGATAACATCCTGCAGCTTTAGGTCCGTGATGAACCGTGCGCATTCTCTTGCTACAGAATGTAGGCTCCAGTGGGCGTCTTTTGGCGGAGGGCTTTCAGCAAAGCCGGGCACGTCGATCGATAGCACCCGAACGTTTGGTCGCGCGAGATGTTTTTCCAAGGGACACCAAATACTCGCGGAGTTTCCGAGGCCGTGGATCAGTACGAACGTAAGGTCGGCTTGCGCTCTCGTGTTGGGTGCACTGTCGAAATACCGTATCCTGGTTAACCGGTTCACTTTGGGTATTGCGTCGATGTTCATTACTGTTTATCACTCCAGTTAGCTACTACGCTATTTATAGCCTGCGGTTTGTGCGACGTCAATCCGTTCCAATATCGCTTTTGGTGTCGACGGAGATCTCCGCACCTCGACGTGTTGGTCGTCTAACGGCTTCAGTATGTAGATACTTCGGCCCATGACCAGGCTATACCGTTGCAAAGACCGCCGTACATCTCTGAGAACTTTGCCGAGACGATGGATCTGTTCCATAGGTTAAGCTGCTTCTGCGGTACGGGCGTGCCTGGTCGTTCAATACGGCTAAGTTTGTCGTAGGTCCAAATCACGCGTGGCGTTTCCCCGAGGAAGCAGATCTCGTCTAGGTATTCGAGTGTTGGGCTCTCGAAGCTCTGCCCGGAGAAATGGACATCCGAGCGAACCGCGCCATCGCTTGCGCCGGCTGGCACGTGTTCCCTGAAGCTGAACGTCCACGGCTCGCCGCGCTTCAGTTCACGCGGGAATCGCAGCGTGTGCATGGTGCCGCCCTCGTGTTGCTCTGGCGGGTCAGCTGTGGCTCCGGAGATGTGCGACAGCTCGGTCGGGCTGTAGGTGCCGTAGCGAAAGCCGGCTGCTCCGTCGACCAGGGAGATGATCGTCCTCGTCTGGTGCGCCTCGAAGAAGTCACGGTCGCGGATGACGGTCACGACGTGGAGCCGTTCGATCAAGAAGCCGCCGTGGGGGATGACCAGGCCGATAGGCGTCTCGGACCCGGCGTAGTAGGACGTTATGAGCACCAGCGCCAGCTCCTCGATGGCGCTGTTCTCCCATTCCAGCACCGTGTTGGGCTTGCGGCCGATCGCGTCGGCGTAGGCCTTGCGCCGCTCGGTGGTGCCCGGTGCGCTGGGTTGGTCAATGCCGTAGGCGGCTCGGAGTCCCGGGCCGCCTTTGTGGTTCTGCACGGCGTGGATGGCCGTGGTCAGGCTCGTGCGGATGGTGTCGAGCGGAACGCCGCTGCCGCCGCAATAGGCGATGACGGCCGGGGCGTTGCGGAGCCGCTCCACGGTCAGGCCGGCGCCCTTGCGCAGGTAATGGAGGTCGGTGATCAGGTCCTCGCGGCCGTGAGCGGCGGTCACCGCCGGGCTCCGTGATCGGGATTTTGGCCCGGATCGGAGTTCCGGCCGACCTTCGGCCATGACCACCGGGTGCGCGGAAATCTTGGCGCTGTACCGGTCGCCCAGTAGCGGGCGACCCCAGCGTCAAGGAGAGGACAAAGCTCCATGTCCAACATTGAAATCTATGGCGGGACCAACCGGGGCGTTTCGCGCCAGGTTGGGCGCTCGCTGGCCCGGATCGACGGGCAGACCAGCGTCGACGTTGCCCGGGCACACGGCGTCGCCGACATCCAGGCCGCCCAGTCCGACGCCGTCGCGGCGGTGGCTCAGCGGGCCATGCAGGGCGTGGCCTTCGTCAGCCAGGTCGAGCAGCAACTCGGCCAGGCGGTGCCGCTGGCGGTGACCCGCTTGCAGGCCATCGGGGACCTGGCGGCGCTGTCGATGGGCCAGGTCCTGACCGACACCGTGACGAAGCTGCGCCGGCTGTGATCGCCGTCTTGCTGTGGATCGTGCTCGGGGTGGTGCTGGGCATCGGCGGCCTGTTCGCCTACGGCATGATCGCCGACTCGCTGGATCACCGCCGGCGGCTCATTCGGGCAGCGGAGTTGCAGCGGCAGCACAGCGAGGCCCGTATCCAGCAGATCACCCAGGACGCCGTTCAGCAGATGCTGAACATCGCCCGCAGCAACTCCCGCTAATGAAAGCCGGGGTCGGCAGTTGAGCCGGATGAGCTACCGGCCGTCGTCGTGGCTCGACCAGTTGGTTGGAGCGTGCTTCAGCCTGCTGGTCGGCGCCGCGGCGCTCTACCTCGCGGTACGCCTGATCGAAGCTGTCTGGGTCATGCTGGTCATCGTTGTGCTGGCGGCCGCTGGCATGGCCGGCGTGGTCGCCTGGCTGCGTAGCCGGCGGCAAGGTTGGTACTGAACCAGCCATATCGGCGGGTCCTGCTGTAGCCCGGAAGGATGGGCCGGCGACCGCGAGGTTTGCTGTGCCGGTCGGTGTAGTGGAATCCACATTCTTGCTTGACCGTCTATTCGAATAGTCGTTAACTAATTGCAAGCGCATGTCTATTCAAATAGACGGAAGCGCAATCCAAACCAGCAATTGAAAGGAGGGCGGAGCTATGTCTAAAACATTCAAGGATTCACCACAGCGCAAGACGGAGCGCGGCGGCAAGGGCGGCCGGCAACGGCAGCGCAACATCTCGGTGCGGGCGGTCCGCCGTGACCCGCCAGACCTGCGCAAGCTGTCCCGGGCCTGATCGAGCTGGCGATGGCCGAGGCCGCCGCCGAAGCCGACGACCAAGCCAAGACCGACCAGGCGCCGGCCGACCAGGAGCCGCATGACTAATTCCGGCGGCCAGATCGTCTGGCGGCAGCTGCACTGGTCGCGGCCGATCGAGCCCGAGCGGGCGGTCGCGGTCCTGCGGCAGTGGGCAGCAGATCAGCGCAGCCCACTGGTGGCGCTGGAGGCGGTAGCCGACCGGGGGGCGATCGGCTACCGCTTAGCCACCGTAAGACCGGCGCTGCCGACCGTCCAAAGCGCGCTCGTTCATGCCTTGCCCGGCACCACCCTGACCGATACCGATAAGCGGCCACCGATACAACTGGCCCTGAAGCTCAAGGCCACCACCCGCCACCGGGCGCTGCGCAGCGACAACCCCGAGGCCACCGTCCGGGCGATCCTCGGGGCGCTGGCCCAGACCCGATCCGGTGAGCGGCTGGTGCTGCAAGTACTGCTCGGCCCGCGCCGGGTGCCGCTGGCCATCCCGACGCACAGCCCGTCCTCCATCGTGGCTCCCTGGTACCAGGTCGCCTGGCACGGTAACGGCGGCCAGGTCGATAGCGAGAAGCGATCGGCGCTACGGAACAAGGTCAGCGACCACGGCTTCGCCTGCACCGTGCGCATCGGCGTCACTGCCGGCTCGGTTGGCCGTCGCCGGGCCTTGGTGCTCGGCCTGTTGGCTGCCATCCGGACCAGTGAGGCCGCCGGTGTCACCCTGCGGCTCAAGCCCGAGCAGGAGCGCCGGCTCAACACCGCCGGCCGGCCGCTGCTCTGGCCGCTACGGCTGAACGTGAGCGAACTGCTCACCCTGACTGCCTGGCCGCTCGGCAGCGACGACCTGCCTGGCATTCCGGCCGCGCACCCGAAGCCGCTGCCACCAGCTCCGGGCACAACCGGCGCCCAGCGGATCATCGCCACGGCCACCGCGCCGGGCGTGGACGCCACCCTCCACCTACCGGCCCAGGCCGCGCTCCAACACCTGCATGTCATCGGACCCACCGGCGTCGGCAAGTCAGTACTGCTCGGCCGCCTGATCCAGCAGGACATCGAAGCCGGTCGGGCTGTCGTGGTCATCGAGCCGAAGGGCGACCTCGTTGACGACATCTTGGCCCGGGTGCCTGAGCACCGCCGGGACGACGTCGTAGTTCTCGACGCCGCCGACAGCGCGCCGGTTGGCCTGAACCCGCTGGCCGCTCCTGGTCAGCGACCGGAAGTGACGGCCGATCTGCTGCTGTCGGTGTTCAAGGGCCTCTACGCCGATGCCTGGGGACCACGGACCGAGGACATCCTGCACGCCTGCCTGCTGACGCTGGCCCGGCGCAAAGACGCCACGCTCGTCATGCTGCCGCTGCTGCTGACCAACGCCGGCTTCCGGCGTTCACTGACCACCGGCCTGCGTGATCCGCTGGCGCTCGAGCCGTTCTGGACCTGGTACGAAAACCTGACCGAAGGCGAACGCGCGCAGGCCATCGCACCGCTCATGAACAAGCTGCGCCAGTGGCTGCTCCGACCGAGCTTGCGGGCTGTGCTCGGTCAGCGTGAACCGCGCTTCGACCTCCGGCAGGTCTTCACCGAGCGCAAGATTCTGCTGGTACCCCTGCGTAAGGCGCTGACCGGGCCGGAGGCATCCGCCTTGCTCGGCTCACTCGTCGTGGCCCAGCTCTGGCAGACCACCCAGGCGCGTGCTGCCATCCCGGCTGCCAAACGGCACCCCGTCATGGTGGTCATCGACGAGGCCCAGGACTATCTGCACCTGCCGACCGACCTCGGCGACGCTCTGGCTCAGGCGCGGGGCTTCGGGGTCGCCTTCACCTTGGCGCACCAGTTCCTTGGCCAACTGCCGACCGCCATGCGCGCTGCCGTGCTTGCGAACGCCCGCTCCCGTATCTGCTTTCAGCTTCAGCAGGACGATGCCGTGCAACTCGCCAAGGGCCATCCCGAACTAGAGCCGGAAGATCTGACCGCGCTCGGGCAGTACCAGGTGTATGCCAGCCTGTTCGCCCGCGGCACGGTCACGCCGTACGCCTCTGGCGTCACGCTGCCGCCCAGCCCAGCCACCGCCGACCCGAACCGTCTGAAGCAGTCCAGCCGGCAGCACTATGGCCGGCCCTTGGACGAGATCGAGGCGGGCTTCACCGATCTGCTCTTAGGCATCGAGCCGGCAGCCGGTGGTGACGTTGGCCGGCGACGGAGGCAGCCATGACCCTCGGCGCGGCTGTACCGGCCGCTATACCGCTCGCTGTACCAGCGCTTGTCGGAGCCAGCCGCACGCACTCCCTGAGGGGCGGCGGCTGCAGCGGATTTGCTGCCACGAAAGACTCTTCTCAGGGGCTGCTCGTATGAGTCGTCCTGAACGCCGCCGGGGCCCGGGAGCCGCGGGCCTGACCGAACGCTCCCGCCTGCTGTCCATTCGAGACGTGAAACTGCTCGAAGTGCTTGCCAACCACCGCTTCCTGACTACTGCCCAAGCTTTTGGGTTTCTGTTCCATGACCACGCCACTGTTGCTTCTGGTACCCGTGTCTGTCGCCGCGTACTGCATCGGTTGGAAGCTCTCGGTTTGGTGGAGCGGCCGATCCGGCGCGTCGGCGGTTTGATGGCCGGCTCGGGGTCCTCGGTCTGGATGCTGACCACCGCCGGCCAACGAGTGCTCAGCCTGCGCGGCGGGCTCGGCGCTGTCGGCCGCGTGCGGGCACCGGGTGAGCGGTTCGTGCGCCACTACTTGGCCGTTGCCGATGCGCACCTGGCGCTGCTCAGCGCGAGCCGGGCCGGTCAGTTCGAGCTCGTGAACGTCGAGCTGGAGCCGGCCTGCTGGCGGCCCTACGCCGGCCTCGGCGGCAGCCGCGAAGTGCTCAAGCCCGACCTCTACGCGGTGACCGCCAGCGGCGACTACGAAGACCACTGGTACTTGGAAGTCGATCGGGCCACCGAGAGCTTGCCGACGCTCATCCGCCAGTGTCAGCAGTACGAGGCCTACCGTCGCACCGGCACCGAACAAGCCAAACGAGGGCTCTTCCCGTACGTGCTGTGGATCGTGCCGGACGACACCCGCGCCCAGAAGCTCGACGCCGCCCTGAACGCCGCCCGGCAGCTCGACCGGCAGCTGTTCAAGATCACGATGCCGGAAGGGCTCATCGACGTCATCGCTGGAGACGCCGCATGAGCCGGCCACGACTGCCACTGCGTAACGAGCTGCTCGTCGGTGACGCGCATGACCAGCTCCGCGCGTTACCGGATGCCTCCGTGGACATGGTGCTGACCAGTCCGCCGTACTTCCGGCTGCGCGATTATCAGACCAGCGGCCAGCTCGGACTGGAAGCCCATGTCGAGCAGTGGGTGAACGGTCTTCATCAAGTCAGCCGTGAACTGCACCGGGTGTTGCTGCCGACCGGCTCGTTCTGGCTCAACCTGGCCGACACCTACAGCACTCACCCGACCCAGGGCGCCGGTCGGAAGAGTCTCGTGCTCGGCCCGGAACGGCTGGCGCTGGGGCTGCTCGCCGACGGCTGGCTCTTACGGAACAAGATCGTCTGGGCCAAGGCCAATCCGATGCCCTCCTCGGTCCGCGACCGGCTGACGACGTCCTGGGAAGTGCTGTATGTCTTCGTCAAGCAGCCGCGCTACTTCTTCGACCTCGACGCCATCCGTCAACCGCATCTGACCGCACATCGTGGCCGGATCAACGCCGCCGATGATCGGCCCCGGATTCGCGAGCTCTGGCGCGGCCCGAACGGCGACGACGCCTCCGGCCTGGAACTGCTGAAGGCGCGGGGGATCGTCGGTCACCCGTTCGGCAAGAACCCCGGCGACGTCTGGACGATCGCCTCCAGCAGCTACCGGGGCGCGCACCACGCGACGTTCCCGGTGCGGCTGGCTGAGCGGGCGATCTTGGCCGGTTCCCCGGAAGCCCGCTGCGCCCAATGCCGATTACCGTGGCGGCGCCGGCTCCTCCGCTCACTCGGCGGCACCGCCGTCCGGGGTGTGCTCGGCCCGACCTGCGCGTGCCAGGCCGACAACGAGCCGGCCATCGTGCTCGACCCGTTCTTCGGCGCCGGCACCACCGCTGTCGCCGCCGAGCAGCACGGCCGGGACTGGCTGGGTATCGAACTGAACCCGGCCTACGCGGCCGAAGCTGCCGCCCGGCTGGCCCAGACCCCGCCTGGTCAGGCAGCGGCCGCCTGAAGTGCCAACGAACAACCGCGAGAAATGAAAGGAGGTGAGGAATGACCCATGAACAACTACAACAACCGCACCGTGCGGCAGCACGGCCCACACCGGAGTACTGGCCGTGAACCGTGCGGCAACAACCGAGAGCCTGCGCCGTGGTGCCTGTATGGACCTGCCGCCGGTCATCGTCGACAAATACTTCGGCGCCAACTACTACGCCAATCCGTTCGAGTACCGCACGGCCCAAGCCATCTGCCAGGGCTGCGTCGCCCAGCTCGACTGCCTCGAGGATGCCATCACCTCGAAGCCGCCGTACGACGCTGCCAACGAACTGATGCGCGGCGGCCAGTCCTCGCATGCCATCCAGATCATGCGCCGTGAGCACTTTACGCAAGGTACGTCGGCCGCTGAACTGGCAATTAATGCGGTCCGAAGGCTGGCCGCGACCCGTCGACTTGACCGGCTCGACCGTTTCCGCCAAGGCCGATTCCCCGATGCGGTCCCGGCGATGCCAACCGAGGTCGATGACCCCTGACCGGTGCCCGGTGGGCGTGCCTCGTCGGTGTCATGTGGTCGAACACCAGTGAACTCCATCAGGGGAAGTTCGCCGACCACACCAGCACCGAGGAGGTAGCCATGTCCGAACCGGACACCAGCACCAACGGCAAGAACGGCGTCAAGACGCTAGGCATCCGCTTCCAGCCGGCACTGCACACCCAGATGACCGTGATCGCGCAGCTGCGCGGCCACAGCTTCCAGGATGAAGTGATCGCTGCCAGCGAAGCCCACGTCGAGCAGGCCAAGTCCGACCCGGAACTGCTCGGCCGTATCCAGGCTGCTATCGCCGACATCGACCGTGATGCCGCCAGCCGCCGCGACGCCCTCGCCGCGCTGTTCAGCCCTGAACCGACGAGCGAGAGCGACACCCCGGCCGAGCAGCCTGCTCAGCCGGACGCCGGCAAGACCAGCGGCAGCCGCACTCGCGGTAGTGCAGGAGGCAGGTCGGCCAGCTGACGCTCTCCGGGGCGTCATCCGGCACCACTCGGTGCCAACCCTGGCAGGAGCCGGACGGTTCGAGACAGCACTTGTCTCACCGTCCGCGCTCCTGCCAGTAACACAACTGACTAAGCGGAGGACACCGATATGGAACAACAACTCGCAATCACGGGGGCGCGCCGACCTTCGAAGCCATACCCCAGTGACCCGGCCCAGAATTCCGACCATTTCCCAGATCGAGGTACGTCTTAGGCTGTCCTTTTCCGGTTCCGGCAATTACCTTGGCTCCTCCTCAACCCCGCCAATTCCGAGGAGGCCACACCCATGCCCGAACCCATCGACGCCGAGACCATCACCGCCCAGATCCGCGAAGCCGCCTTCGCCGCCTGGCAGCTGGCCCGCGAAGACTGGCAGGACAGTAGCCGCAGCTTCTTCGACCGGGCCTACCTCGGCCACTTCGTCAGCGTCGACCACTACGTCGAAACCCTGGTCGACGGCTACGAGTTGGACGCCAAGCTTGACGCGGAGGTGGCCGAGCCGTTCCGGGAGTTCGTTGATATCGACGTTACGGCACTGGCCCGGTCGCTGGTGCGGCACGGCAGCCTCTACACCCTCACCGCGACACCGATCGGGGTCTGGGTATTCAACGGCGATATTGGATAGGGCAGCCTATCCTTCGTTGTGGAATAAACAAACCGCCTATTCGAATAGACAGAAATTCGATATAATCGGTAATGAAATGAGACGCGCTTCATTATCCGAGTCCCAGGCGAAGAAACTCGCCGCGATTCTCACAGCCCGCCGCCCCCTCTACGATTTCGGTGTGATAGCGGGGGTGATTTGAGGTAGTTCGGCATGCTGCGCGGATACGGATCACTAGGACTTGCGAGACGCGACCAGCCGGATGCGAACACGCCCCGCTGGCGTTCAATCCCTAGCCGAGAATCAGGCTCTCGAAGTGATCAAGTACTCGACCGAGTGCCTCGAGGTCAAGCCAGTCCTCCCAGCCAGGGGCTTCGTCGATCGGGGCGTCGGTGACTCTCCCGGACCAGAACAGCAGGTCGCACCAGCCGCCGGCGTAGACGACGAGTTCGGCCTCGGCATCGCCGCGCGAGGCCTTCACGCCAACCGAGTAGTCGCCACGGACTGCACCCCGGTCGGTGGTGACGTCGTTGACGGAGGTTTGACCGTCCGCCCAGGTCATCGGCCCGACATCCCAGCCACGGCCGCGCCAGGAGGGGAAGCGGTTCTCGACCTGGCGCGCGGCTGCGTCAAGGTTGATGACTTGTCTCATGCGAGCACCCTTCCGTGACTGGTCGGCCGGTCGCAACCTACCGCCGAAGCGATGCTGGCTGACGGCTTCCGGCCGTAGTTCGTGGTCCCGCCCCAGTGTCATATCCCTCGCGCTGCCCGGACATGGGCCCGGCCTCAAGGTGCGCGCGCAACTGCGTGAAGTAGTGCCGTTCGACGTCCACGCCGTTGAGATGGTTTCGGACGAGCCCGAGCAGCCGGTTGGTGCGCTGCTTGTTGCGCAGCACGAAGCTGCGGCTGTCGAGGAAGTCCCGCACGCGCCCCAGCCGTTGGTCGAGGGCGGCCGTGGAGTGGTGGTCAGGTAGCAGGTGTCGCACTGCCACCTGCTTACGGACGGCTTCGCCGTTGGTGGCGAGCCAGGCGAACGTCGCAGCCTGCTTGACGGTGACGGTCGCCGTAAACGCCTCCCACCCAGCCGTGCTGTGAAGCGCCTCGTTCAGAGCGTCCATCCGAACACTGCCGAAATGGTCCACGCGGTCGTCGGCGAGCGCTTCGCTGATGTTCTCGCGCAGATGGTGCTCGCAACGTGCGACCCACGGCATCGGACACGACGGCGACGGTTGCTCGGGCCAAACCTGCCGAACCGCGTTGCGGATCTCCGTGGCGCCGTCGGTGATGACCAGCCGCGGTGGCTGGGTGCAGTCGAGCGTTTCCAGGAAGTCCACCCAGTCCCGGGTGCGTGCCTGGTGGCTGGCCCGCAGCTCCCACACCCGAGCTCGGCCCGAGGCTGGGTAGCCGTACGCGCCGAGAACGTTGAACGCGAGGGACGGCGTGCCGGTTCGGACGTTCTCGACCATGAACCGAGTGCTGTCGAGCACCAGCGTCTCGGGCCACGCCGTCTCGGCGTGCGGGGCGATGACGACATCGGCAAGCAGGTCCAGCCACTCGGCCACGAGCGCGCCGCCGCGCTCACCGTCGAGCCGCGGTCGTCGTGCGGCGACCCGGGCACGGTCCGCGGCCTGCATGTACGAGGAACCGGTGCCGACCGCGACGAAGGCGGCTGCGACCTCCCGAACCGGGAAACTGTATGTGCGCGACACGACCGGGCCTGCGTGGGCGTGCACGGGGCCGTCGCACGTGTCGCAGACGCCTGCTGCGGTAGCGACGCGCGGGAGTTTGGGCGTGAACCGGTGGAAGCCATCCGGCCCGGTGCAACGGAACCGCTGACGAGGCGGCTTTCCGTACAGCCCGTCCTTCACCACCCGGCGTGCCTCGTGCCCTAGTCGCGGACAGCGCGGCAGATCGGTCGCTGGACCACCAGGAAGCCTCGGCACACCAGTCCTTTCGGCAGCTGACACCTGTTCCTCAACCCAACAGTGCCGCTACCGGCGGCTATCACACTCAAATCGTAGAGGGGGGCCCGCCGAGCAGAGCTGGGCCTGTCCATGCGCAAGCTCGCCGCTCAGACCGGCTTCCACTTCCGAACAATCACCGAACTGGAAGCCGGTACCAACCGCAGTCCGCAGCCGGACACCTTGAGCACGATCGCCGCCGCCCTCGGGCTGTCGATCAGCGACCTCTACGTCCTCATCGGCTGGCTGCCCGCCGGCGAGCTGCCCACCTTGCGGCCCTACCTACGGGCCAAGTACCACGACCTCGATGAGCAGGCCATCGCTGACATCGAGGCCTACGCCGAGCGTCGGGCACAGCGGCACGGCGGCACCGGCCCGATCGACCGGGAGGACGAACAACCCTAGTTATCAACCACTCACGCGAAAGGAGGTCAGCATGCACAACAACATCACTCAACCGGGAGCCGGCGTGCTGACCAGCCTGCGCGCGCTGCACCCCCGCCGCTCCCTGACCTTGCCGGAAGCACTGCACGTCGCCGAACTGCAAGCCGAGCGGCTGCGCGATTTGCAGGGTGCGCACGCGGTGCCCATCCCCACCTCGATCGTCACCCAATTGCCGCGGATCATCGTCGAGCATGACCCGGAGCTGCCGGCGCACGCGGCATCCGGTTGCAGCGACTGGGACAGTCGCCGCCGAGCCTGGGTCATCTCACTCAACCCGGCCGAACCCCGCGTCCGGCGCCGTTTCACCACCATGCACGAGTACAAGCACATCCTCGACCACGGTGACGTCCCGACTCGTGGTGTAACTCGTCGGGCCTGACGGCGTGGGTGACCGCGCATGTGAAGGCCATCGTGTGATGGTCAGCGAGACCACGCCAATGGTTCTCGCGGAAGGACACACCACACGATGGCTCTGGACCAGTCTGCCCTGCTCGACGTGCTCGAGGCGTTGAGGGGCGCCGATGTCGAAGATCGGATCAAGCAGGCGGCGACGACGATCTATCAGGCGTTGATCGAGGCCGAGTTGAGCTCGGTGATCGGCGCCGCGCCGCACGAGCGGAGCGAGGCGCGGACGGCGCAGCGCAACGGGCACCGACCGAAGACGATCAGCACGACGGCCGGGGATCTGCAGTTGCAGATCCCGAAGCTGCGCACCGGCTCGTTCTTCCCGAGCCTGTTGGAGCGGCGCCGGCGGGTCGATCAGTCGCTGTTCGCGGTGATCATGGAGGCCTATCTGCACGGCACCAGCACCCGCAAGGTCGACGACCTGGTCAAGGCCCTGGGCGCGGATAGCGGCATCAGCAAGTCGGAGGTGTCGCGGATCTGCGCCGAGCTCGACGTCGAGGTCGCCGCCTTCCGGGACCGGTCGCTGGCCGAGCAGCCGTTTCGCTACGTCTTCCTCGACGCCACCTACTGCAAGGCCCGTGTCGGGCACCGGGTCGTGTCCCAAGCGGTCGTGGTCGCGACCGGGGTGGCCGCGACGGGCGGCGGGAGGTGCTCGGCTTCGATGTCGGCGACAGCGAGGACGGCGCGTTCTGGACGGCGTTCCTGCGCTCGCTCAAGACCCGCGGCCTGCACGGTGTCCAACTGGTCATCTCCGACGCCCACGCCGGGCTGAAGGCCGCGATCGAGGCGGTGCTGCTCGGCGCGGCCTGGCAGCGGTGCCGGGTGCACTTCCTGCGCAACGTCCTGGCCCAAGTCCCCAAGGCGCACGCGGAGATGGTCGCCGCGGCGATCCGGACCGTGTTCGCCCAGCCCGATGCAGGCCACGTCCGCTCCCAACTCGATGTCATCGCCGGCATGCTCGGCCGCCAGCACACCAAGGTCGAGGCGATGCTGCGCGAGGCCGCCGACGAGATCACCGCCTTCGCCGACTTCCCGGTCTCGCACTGGAAGAAGATCTGGTCCACGAATCCGCTCGAGCGGGTGAACAAGGAGATCAAGCGCCGCACCGACGTCGTCGGCGTCTTTCCCAACCCCGCCTCCCTGCTCCGCTTGGCCGGCTCGGTCCTGGTCGAGACCCACGACGAATGGCAGGTCAGCGACCGCCGCTACCTCTCCGAAAACTCCATGGCCCTGCTCGACCAGACCACCGAACAACCCAGGGAGGTGGCCCCACCGGCACTTCTCACGGCATGATCTGAAACAACTCGCTGACCCGACCACGGTGAAGATCAGTTACACCACCGGACGGGACGTCACCCTCGACCACGGCAGCCCCGCCATCCGTGTCAGCCGGCGCTCCCGCTGGCCGCAGCGACCAGCCGGGGAGATCGTGGCCGACTACTTCGCCGGCTGCGTTCTCGTCCCCAAGCGGCTGCTGACCGCTGCCTATTACGGCGGCATCCAATCGCTCCGCGACCTGGCACAGCTCTTCGACGTCTCCCAGGAGGCCATCGCCGTCCGACTGGCCCAGGTCGGCTTGACGGACCCCGAGTGGGCAACGAAGCACCGACCGATTGCTCCGGCACGGACGGCCCGCTACTACCGCTCGACGCTTTCCCAACTAATGGAGGTTGCCCAATGACAGCTCAGTTAGCTGCCGCCGAGTCCCTGGACGAAGTCACTCTCGCTGCCTCCTACCTCCGGGTTTCGACCAAGGAGCAAGCCGAGCGAGATGGTGACCCGGAGGGTTACTCCATCCCTGCTCAGCGGGAAGCCAACCGTCGGAAGGCCGCGTCCCTCGGGGCAGTCATCCCGGCTGGAGCCGAGTTCGTAGATCGCGGCGAATCCGCGCGGTCAGCTGACCGTCCGCAGCTCAGAGCGATGCTGGCCTATCTGCAGGCCAATCCCCAAATCAAGTACGTCATCGTCCACAAGGTCGACCGTCTGGCGCGGAACCGGATGGACGATGTCGAGATCAACCTGGCATTGAAACAAGCCGGCGTCACTCTGGTCTCGGCGACAGAGAACATCGACGAAACGCCGTCTGGCATGCTGCTGCACGGCATCATGAGCAGCATCGCGGAGTTCTACTCCCGGAACCTGGCGACCGAGGTTGTCAAAGGCATGACCCAGAAAGTCAAGACCGGCGGCACCCCGGGCAAGCCGCCGCTCGGCTACCGCAACGCACGCATCATCAATGCCGACGGTCGCGAGGTCCGCACGATCGAGCTGGACCCCGAGCGTGCCGATCTCATCCGGTGGGCATTCGAGGCGTACGCCACAGGCGAATGGACCCTAACCGGCTTGCTGCAGGAACTAGAGGCTCGCGGCCTCACCAACACGCCGACGCCGAAGTACCCGGTCCGTCCGGTCCGACCGAGCCACCTCTACATGATCCTGACTCACCCGTACTACAAGGGTGACGTCGTCTATAAGGGCGCCACCTACCCGGGGCGCCATCCGCGACTGGTGAGCGCGGCCACTTGGAACAAGGTCCAGGCCGTGCTGGCCGAACACGGGCCGGGGGAGAAGCAGCGTGTCCACCGGCACTACCTCAAGTCGAGTGTGTACTGCGGCGGTTGCGGCTCCCGACTGATCATCACTAACGCCCGAAACCGGTACGGGACGCTCTACCCCTACTACGTCTGCGTCGGCCGCCACCAGAAACGAACCGACTGCACCCGCAAGGCACTGTTGGTCTCGGTCATCGAGGAGCTGATCGAGGATTTCTATGCCGACGTGGCACTGAGCCCGGACCTGCGCCATGACATCGAGCTAACCCTGACGGAAGAGTTCGAGGCATCGCAGCGCGCAATCGAACGCAAGGCCAAGGAGCTGGTCGCCCAAAAGCAGCGCCTCACGAACGAACGCGCCCGGCTTCTGCAAGCTCACTACGCCAACGCGATCCCACTGGACCTTCTGAAGACTGAACAGGAGCGCATCACCGACAAACTCGACGCGATCGACGTCCAGCTCGAAGCGGTCCAGGCGCGTACCGACCGTCTCAGCTTCAACTTGGCGCGGGCTCTTGATCTACTCACCGACTGTCACCGCGCCTACCTCGCCGCGGACCAAACAACCCGCCGCTTGCTCAACCAAGCTCTCTTCGAAGCGCTGTATATCGAGGAAGACGGCGTCCGTGTCAGGCTCAACGAGCCGTTCAAGACGCTGGTCGGGCCTGAGGTTCTACGCGCAGCCGGATGCCGAAGTGACGCCGCCCCGGCGGACACTGCTTTGGACGACGAGAGACATGCCGACCCGGCCCCTGATGCACGGGGCAACGTCGCGGAGCGGGACTGGGGCGCTGAGTACATCAGGCTAATCTGGGGTGGCCGAAATTCGGGATCGAAAACGAACAAACCTTCGACACATGTTCATTGCGTCGAAGGTTTGAAAGACACCACTCTGGTGCCCCCGGCAGGATTCGAACCTGCGCTTCTACCTCCGGAGGGTAGCGCTCTATCCCCTGAGCTACGGGGGCCGGACGGCCCAGCCCGCCGAAGCGGGCCGACGAGAAGACTACCAGCCG
>Ga0187809_10000076_pt1 | contig 72117 bp, 75 predicted proteins | sample NC_wetland_sal_i_8_FD_132415 | JGI IMG/M metagenome (GOLD analysis project Ga0187809, IMG submission 132415) | Wetland sediment microbial communities from Neuse River Estuary, North Carolina, USA - ASW_4 | ecosystem: Environmental > Aquatic > Freshwater > Wetlands > Sediment | place: USA: North... | reverse complement strand
CGTGCCGATCGGGCCGCGCGTGCAGTGCTTCGCCGCAGCGGCTTCACCCGCCTATCTCGACCTCCATGGCCGGCCGCAGCACCCGCGCGATCTTCTCGCCCATGCCTGCCTGCGCGGCCGCTTTGCTAGCGGGTTGACGCCGCTCTGGGAGTTCGAGCGTGATGGCGAGGTGGTGGAGGTCGATGCGAAAGGGCCGCTTATCGTGCGCATGGGCGGCGGCAGCGATCTCGCTGTCGATGCGGCGATTGCAGGCAGCGGCATCGTCTATCATTTCGAGGAATGGCTGGCGCCGCATTTCGCCAGCGGCGCGCTCGAGCCGGTGTTGAAAGATTGGTGGCAGGATTTCGACGGCCCCTATCTCTACTATCCGGGCCGCCGGCTCGTCCCCGCCCCGCTCCGGGCCTTTATCGATTTCGTGAAGGCCTTGCGGGAATAGATCGCTGTCGGGCGAAGATCAGTCCTGCATCCTGTCGCCGTTCACCAGCGCCAGGATAAGTTGATGGACGTTGCCGCCCTGCCCCATCTCGACACGGTCGAAATCGCGGCTTTTCCGGCGCTGCTCCTGCGAAAGCGCCGAAAGCCGCTTCGTCAACTCAGCATGGACCTTGCGGCATTTCGGATCATCGGGCATCGAAAGGCCGAGCGAAGCGGCTTGGATCTTCCGCACCATATCGGTGATGATGTCGCCATGCACCTTCTCATGCGCGCGGATGCCGGCGATGAATGTGTCCCAGAGCTTCTGGGTCAGCGGCGGAAGCAAATCGGCCGGGTTTGGCAGGCGCGTGATGATGGTGAGATGCGGCTTGGCCGAGGCCAGCCGGCAGCCGCCATTCTCGTTCACATAATTGCGCGACCAGGTGAGTTTGAAGGTGGTGGTGGCGATGGCGCGCCCGGAACCGACCCGCGGCCCATGCTCGCCGATGGAGCGATAAAGCTCGATGCCCGATTTTCCCTGGATCGCATAGGGCTCGATCCTGTCGGTCGCCCGCACATCATCGGCCAGCGCCGTATGTGGCAGCCAGGGCAAGAGGAGCAAAACTGTCGCGAGCGCTTTCTTCACGTCATCTCCGGCGGGGATGTGATGCCAAGTGCAATTTCGATACAAGATGGCGCTCCTTCCGTCATCCGTCTGCGGGAATTATCGCCGCGCATGTAGCAATCACCACTGGCCGTTCGTCGTTCTCTTGAAAGAGCCGGGGCGGATACCGGTTTTCAAACAGGAGAATGACGAGTGATCACGCTTTACGGCTTCAACAATGTCATCCCGCCCGTCGTCGGCGAAACGCGCGACCTACGCGTGCAATGGGCGCTGGAGGAGACCGGCCTGCCCTACCGCGTCCATGGGCTCGATTTTCCGGCCGGCGACCTATCGACGGAAACCTATCGCCGGCTCAATCCGTTCGCGCAGGTTCCGGCGCTTGAGGATGACGGCCTTATCCTCGCGGAAAGCGGCGCCATACTGCTCTACATCGCCGAAAAGGCCGGAAAGCTCATCCCGGCCGATTTCGAGGGCCGGATGCAGACGACGCGCTGGTGCTTCGCCGCGCTCAACACGCTGGAACCGGCAATCCTGCAGGTCGTGGCGATCGATTTCGCCGGCGACAGCGATCCGACGGGAAGGCAACGCCGCCCCGCGGCTGTAGCACAAGTGGAGCGGCGGCTTGCCGCACTCGATGACTGGCTTTCAAACCGCGAATATCTGACCGGCGCGGAATTCACCGTCGCCGATCTCCTCACGTCAATGGTGCTGCGGGAAATCCGCAAGACCGATATTCTCATTCCTTACAAGCGGGTCGCCGCCTATTCGGCGCGCTGTCTCGATCGTCCGGCATGGCGGCGCACGACTAAACTCTATGCCGAAAGGCTGGGCGTCGAACTGGCGCGCGTGCACTGAGGCCCACGCCATTGTCAGCAGGCGGGGCGGACCGGCTTGCGAGGCACAGAAAGCCATGCCACCGTGCCGGCTTTCAACGGAGCGCATGCGATGATCCTCATCGGCCAATATGATTCGCCTTTCGTGCGCCGTGTCGCCATCGCCATGACGCTCTACAATCTGCCTTTCGAGCACAAGCCATGGTCCACCTTCGGCGATGCGGAGAAAATCAGGCCCTACAATCCGCTGCTGCGCGTGCCAGTCCTGGTGCTCGACGATGACGAGACGCTGATCGAGAGCCTTGCCATCCTCGATTATCTCGACGGAAGAGTGGCGGCGGCGGAGCGCATGTTCCCCCAGGACGAGCCCCTGCGGCACAAAGCGCTCAGGATCGCTTCGCTTGCGACCGGCATTTCGGACAAGGCGGTCGCCCTTTACTACGAGCAGAACCTGCATGGAAAAGACGCCGCCTCGGCCATGTGGATGGACCGCTGCCTCGGCCAGATAAGAGGGACATTGGCGGTGCTGGAAAAGGAGCGTGCGGCCGCTGGAGATGGTTTTTGGTTCGGCGATCGCATCGGCCACGCCGATGTAACTGTCGCCTGCATGCTGAGGCATCTTCGCGAGGCACATTCGGTGTTTGAAGCGCTTGAGGGGCTGCCGACGCTCAAGGCGCATGCGGAGCGGATGGAGGCGCTTCCCGTCTTCCGGGAAATCCAGCAGCCGTTCATCCCGCCGGCAGGGTGAAGCCGCATGACCAGCCGCATCACCGTCATCCAGGCCGATATCACGACGCTTGAGGTCGATGCCATCGTCAATGCCGCCAACAGTTCCCTGCTTGGCGGCGGCGGTGTCGATGGTGCGATCCACCGCGCGGCAGGGCCGGAACTTCTTGCCGAATGCCGGACGCTTGGCGGCTGCAAAACAGGCGACGCTAAAGCCACAAAGGGCTATCGACTACCGGCGAACCATGTGATCCATACGGTCGGCCCGGTCTGGCATGGCGGGATGCGCGACGAGGCAAGGCTCCTTGCCTCCTGCTATCGCCGCTCGCTCGAACTCGCCGTTGCGAATTCCTGCCGCTCGGTCGCCTTTCCGGCGATTTCCACAGGCGTCTATGGCTACCCGAAGGAAGAGGCGGCAAAGATCGCGGTCGCGACGGTAACGGATTTCCTAAGCGGGAGCGACCTTCCCGACGAGGTGGTCTTCTGCTGCTTCGACAGGCTTACGGCCGATCTCTATCATCGCGAGGTCGGAGCACTTGGCGCGCCTTAGCGCCACCATCCGATCTCTCCTTGCGCTCCCGAACCACTCGACTACTGTGCCATGCGAAAGTCGCGGAGGAATCCATGTCGCTCGCGTTCCTGCTCACGTCGCTGGTCGTCGTCATCGCGCCAGGCGCCGGCGTCCTCTACACGCTGTCGGCCGGTCTTACGCGCGGAGCGCGGGCGAGCGTCGTGGCGGCCTTCGGCTGCACGCTCGGCATTCTGCCGCATATGGCCGCCGCCATCACCGGACTTGCGGCGCTGCTCTACGCCAGTTCGCTCGCCTTCGAGGGGCTGAAAATCCTCGGCTGCATCTACCTGCTCTACATGGCCTGGAACACGCTGAGAGAAACCGGCGCGCTTAATATCGAGGCGCGTTCCGCTCCGGGTTCGGCGGCGCGGATCGTTCTGCGCGGCATCCTCATCAATATCCTGAACCCCAAGCTCTCGCTGTTCTTCTTCGCGTTCCTGCCGCAATTCGTGAATGCCGGTGCGCCCGACGCGCTGCGGCATATGGTGGAACTCAGCTTCGTCTTCATGGCGATGACCTTTGTCGTTTTTACGGTCTACGGCGTCTTCGCCGCGTCCGTGCGCAGCCAGATCATCTCGCGCCCGCGCGTTCTTACCTGGATGCGACGCAGTTTCGCCGGCATGTTCGTGCTGCTCGGCGCCCGGCTGGCGCTGGCGGAGCGTTGACGGCTTGGCTTTGAACTGCACGGCTTTTCGGAGGTCAAATGTTTTCAAAGATCCTGATCGCCAATCGCGGCGAGATCGCCTGCCGGGTCATCCGCACGGCGCGGAAGATGGGCATCGCCACGGTCGCGGTCTATTCCGATGCCGATCGCAACGCGCTGCATGTATCCGAAGCGGACCAAGCGGTCGCGATCGGTCCGGCTCCGGTTTCGGAAAGCTATCTGAGAGGCGACAGGATCATCGCCGCCGCGCAGGAAACCGGAGCCGAGGCGATCCATCCTGGCTACGGTTTCCTCTCGGAAAACCCGGATTTCGTCGAGAAGGTGACGGCGGCGGGGCTGGTCTTCATCGGTCCGTCGGCGGCGTCGATCCGCGCCATGGGGCTGAAGGACGCCGCCAAGCGGTTGATGGAGAAGGCGGGCGTGCCCGTTGTTCCCGGCTATCATGGCGAGGCGCAGGAACTCGTCGTACTTGCCTCCAAGGCGCGCGAGATCGGTTATCCGGTACTGATCAAGGCGCGCGCCGGCGGCGGCGGCAAGGGCATGCGGCGCGTCGACGATCCCGACCAGTTCGCCGATGCGCTTGCCGGCGCACGGCGCGAGGCGAAAGCCGCCTTCGGCGACGACCGGGTGCTGGTCGAAAAATATGTCGAGAAACCACGCCATATCGAGGTGCAGGTCTTCGGCGACAATCACGGCAACGCGGTGCATTTGTTCGAGCGCGACTGTTCCGCCCAGCGCCGCCACCAGAAAGTGATCGAAGAGGCCCCTGCCCCCGGCATGACGCCGGAAATGCGCAAGGCAATGACCGAGGCGGCGGTGAAGGCGGCGAAGGCGATTTCCTATTCCGGCGCCGGCACGATCGAGTTCATCGTCGACGCCTCGGAAGGCCTCAAGGCCGATCGCTTCTGGTTCATGGAAATGAACACCAGACTGCAGGTCGAGCATCCGGTGACGGAAATGGTAACGGGCCTGGACCTCGTCGAATGGCAATTGCGCGTCGCTTCCGACGAGAAATTGCCGCTGCCGCAAAAGGAAATCCGGCTTAACGGTCATGCCTTCGAGGCGCGCATCTACGCCGAGGACGCTTCGAAAGGATTTCTGCCGGCGATCGGTACGCTGCATCACCTTCGTTTCCCGGAAACCGCGAAAGGCGGCGTGGCGCGCATCGAGACGGGCGTCCGGGCCGGTGACGCCATCTCGCCCTATTACGATCCGATGATCGCCAAGCTTGTCGTCCACGGCCCCGACCGGGCCTCCGCGCTCGATGCGCTCGGCGACGCGCTCGATCATACCGAGATAGCGGGGTCCGTGACCAACACCGTCTTCCTCGCCAGATTGGCGCGCGACCGCGATTTCGCCAGCGGCGATGTCGATACCGGGCTGATCGAACGCAAGCAGGCATCGCTGACCGCGACGCAACCTGCCGATCTCAAGGTGAAGGCGCTTGCGGCTTTTGCCGCTTCCGGAGCAAAGCCTGCCAACCCGGCTGCGCTCGATCCTTGGGAAGCATTTGACGGCTATGCGCATTTCCACTCGCTCTCCCGCGAAACCCGATTGAGCGAAGGGGACCAGGAAATGGTCGCCACGATCACGGCACGGGGGACCGGGCGCTATGATGTCGAGGTCGGGGATACAGTTTTTCCGCTCTCGACCAAGAGCATCGCAGGCCGCGTCGCGCTCTGGCCTGGCCATGTCACCATCTTTGAAGGCCCGGTGGGGCATAGTTTCGCGGTCCCCGATCCTCTCGCGCGCGCGGGTGAGGACGCGGTTGGGGGAAGCAGCCTCAGGGCGCCGATGCCCGGCCTGGTCAAGGTGGTGCGCGCCGCAGCGGGAGAGGCCGTGAAAAGAGGGCAGCCGCTTCTCATCCTCGAAGCCATGAAGATGGAGCACACCATCGCAGCGCCCTATGATGGCGTGATCGCCGACATCGCGGCCGAAGGCGCGCAGGTGACGGAGGGCGCGCTCCTGGTGAACTTTCTGGAGGAGAAGGCTTAGGCGGCATGCGTTGCGGTGGGGCCTTACCCGTGCCTTGCGTCCATAACGGAAAGACCGCGCCGGCATTATCGCTGCCGGTCGCGGTCTTTGCCCGTGCGAGGCGCCGATACGCTTTTGATGCGGCGTTTTCGGCGGCCCTGCCTTCCCTGTTTGAATGTCTTCCGCGTCAGTGCATCGTCATCCACTCGCGCGCTTCGCGCAGCGCTTTCGCGATGTCCGCCTTACTCATGGTGGCGGAAAGCTCCGCCCGCAGTTCAGCGGCTCGTTCCGAGCCCTTGATCGCGGCGATGTTGAACCATTTGTGAGCGGCGACGAGGTCGATCGGGCAATCGCGGCCCGATGCGTACATCATGCCCAGTTCAAAAAGGATGTCCGTTTGGGCATTGGCGCCCATTGTACCAAAATCAGCCTCGAGTATCTCAAAACGCGCCATTTTCGTTGTCCCTGTCAGTTCCCGAGAGCAGCCTATTCCCGTGTTCCCACGCTGCCCGTCCGATGCCTTCGAGAATGCCAGAGACGCTTGAACTCGCCGTTAAATGGCTTGCTTAATGCGTTGAAAACAAAGTTCAAATTTTTCGTAAACAAGAAAAATCGTTAAGTATAGAAGTCGCGGAATCGCGGGTTTGCCGATAAAATTCGAGGAAAATGCGCTCGCCGAAATTCAAGGCTTTGTTCACCACGAAAGCGGGAGTTTTGCCGCCGAACATGAAAAATGCTGGCGTTGATCGCGCCGATGCAGGGTGCAGGCCTAATCCTTCGGCCGCTTTAGTCCGAAGGGCAGTCTCGGCTGGTCTCCCCGGTCGCCCGTATCGAGGGGATCGTCCTGGCGCAGGTCCGGGCGGGATTGCAGTTTTCGCGCGCCGCTCTGGCGCAGATTGCGGCTTTCCGGCGGAACATTCTCGTTGTCGGGGCTGCCGCCGAAGTCCTTTTCCTTCCGTGCCATGGCAAGGTTCCTCCTGGAGGATGATGCGATCAAGCCGCGGATTTCTTCCGCGATTTTCCTGAGGGGGCCGCCTTGTCCTCTTTGGCAAGGCTTTTTTTCAGGACGTCCATGAGATTGACGACGTTCTCCTTCGGCTTCGGCGCGGCCTTAGGCGGTTTCTTGCCCGTCCGTTTCGCTTCTATCAGAGCGGCGAGCGCGTTCTCGTAACGATCCTCGAAAAGAGAAGGGTCGAAGCTGCCCTTCTTCCTGTCGATGATGAGGCCGGCGATATCCGCCATTTCCGGATCGACCTTGATCTTCGCCAAGCCGGCGAATACGCCCTTCGCCTCGACGATCTGGCGCTCATAGCGCAAGGTCGTCATCACCATTCCATTGCCCTCGGGCTCGATCACGACATAGTGCGTCTTTTGGTAGAGAACGATGCAGCCGATCGCCGCCTTCTTTCGGCCGCGCAACGCCTCCCGGATAACGGCGAAGGCTTCCTCCGCCGCCGCATCAGACGGCAGCAGGTAATAGGGCTTTTCACGGTAGACCTGGTCGATCGCGCCGGCTTCGACGAAACCGTCTATGTCGAGCGTATGCTCGGTATGCGCCTTTAGCGCCTTTACATCCTCGGGCTCGATCACCAGATATTCGTTCGCCTTGGTCTCGTAGCCCTTCACCTGGTCTTCGGGACCGACAATTTCGCCGGTAGCCTCGTCGACATAGGCGCTCTTCACAGGCTGGCGGTCGTTGCGGTTGAGGATACGGAAATGAATCTTGCCGGCTTCGCTCGTCGCTCCTACCAGCTTGACGCCGCAGCTAACGGCTCCAAGTGTAAGATAGCCTTTCCATATGGCACGCGGCGCAACCATTCCATTCCTCTCTCGACTTTCCTGCTCAACTTCGAGAGCCCGCGTTCGTTCCCCTCCCATGCTAGCAGCCGCAATTTTTCCCTGCTAGGAGTCCGCCAGCCAAAGAGGTTCGCATGAGCCAGGATCACGAAAAACCGGAAACGATCCACGACGAGATCGAAGCCGAAATCAGCAGCCAGAACGTCGTGAGCAAGCGGTCTATGTGGAGCGGTCTCGGGTGGAAGATCGTCGCGCTCATCATCCTCGCCGGAGTGGTCTTATGGGTGGCGCGCGCGCATCAAGACAGCGGCCCGATCCATCCGGCAACGGCAAACGCGCAATAGCCTGCGGGCATCGCCCGCCAAGGCGGAAATTCACTGATGTGAATAGAACCTGAACAATTGCATCAGTGGGAGTTCAGCAGCTTTTCCTACAGTCAAGGATGGTGATCAGCCATCGGGAGGAAAAAATGCTGGCGCGTCGCTTCGCGATCGTCTGCCTGCTGACGCTGCTTTTTGCTCTGGCCTTCGCGCATCTCGTCACGGCGACAAAGGCGGGACACCGTTGGGAGAACGGCGCCGTTCATCGATGCAGCCTCATTCAGTCTCGCGGATGCGTCAATTTCTGAGCCTTTTGCCGATCTGTGACGGGTGACTCGAAAGCGTCATCGAGACCCCCTATAATGAGTTATGGAGAAGCGAATCTATCCCAAGCCGATCGAAACCGTCGTTTCGCCGAAGCCGTTTGGACGCAAGGCGTTCTCGGACCCGGAAAAGGCCGTGACGGCGCTGAAGGACCTCTACGAGCGCAACACCGCCTTTCTGCGCGATTCCTTTACAGGCCTGGCGGATGATCCCGAACGGAACCGCCGCTACAGGGCCTTCTATCCGGAAGTGAGTGTCGAGACGACATCCTACGTCCAGATCGATTCCCGCCTCGCCTATGGCCATATGCCGTCGCCCGGCCGCTACGCCACTACAGTGACACGCCCCGATCTGTTCGAATGTTATCTCGTGGAACAGTTGCGGCTCCTCATGCGCAATCATGGCATCGAGGTGACGGTCGGCGAATCGGAAACGCCGATCCCGCTTCACTTCGCCTTCAAGGAGGGCAGCTATGTGGAGGCGGCCGTCGCTGAACGGATAAGGCGCCCGCTGCGCGACATGTTCGACGTTCCGGACCTCAACGGGACTGACGATCACATCGCCAATGGCACGTTCGAAACCGCCGCCGGAGAACCAATGCCGCTCGCGCCCTTCACCGCGCAGCGTATCGATTATTCCCTGCACCGGCTCTCGCACTATACCGCGACCGCGCCGCAGCATTTCCAGAACTTCGTTCTTTTCACCAATTACCAGTTCTATGTCGATGAGTTCTGCGTATTCGCGCGCAACATGATGGCGCGGGCCGAAGGCGGCTATGCGAGCTTCGTCGAGCCCGGCAATATCGTGACGCACGCCGGCGAGAGCAAACCGCGCGCGGATGTCGTCCCCGGCCGCATGCCGCAAATGCCGGCCTATCACCTCACCAAGCCCGGCCATGGCGGCATCACCATGGTCAATATCGGCGTCGGGCCGTCGAATGCGAAGACCATCACCGACCATATCGCCGTTCTGCGCCCGCATGCATGGTTGATGCTCGGCCATTGCGCCGGCCTCAGGAACACGCAGGCGCTCGGCGATTACGTCCTTGCCCATGCCTATGTGCGCGAGGACCATGTGCTGGACGAGGATTTGCCGATATGGGTGCCGATCCCGGCGCTGGCGGAAGTCCAGGTCGCGCTCGAGGAGGCGGTGGCGGAGATCACCGGCTTTTCCGGCTACGATCTGAAGCGGGTGATGCGGACGGGAACGGTGGCGACGATCGACAACCGCAACTGGGAACTGCGCGACCAGCGCGGGCCGGTCCAGCGTCTTTCGCAATCGCGCGCCATCGCGCTCGACATGGAATCGGCAACGATCGCGGCCAATGGTTTCCGCTTCCGCGTTCCCTACGGCACGCTGTTGTGCGTTTCCGACAAGCCGCTTCACGGCGAATTGAAGTTGCCGGGCATGGCGACGGATTTCTACAAACGACAGGTGGCGCAGCATTTGTCGATCGGTATCCGCGCGGTCGAGAAACTGTCGTCCATGCCGCTTGAAAGGTTGCATTCGCGCAAGCTCAGAAGCTTTTCGGAAACCGCTTTCCAGTAGAGACCTGACTTGGCGGAACAAGCGCTTCCGCTCTCGCGGGCCGCCCATAGCAGGCGGTTTCGTCCCAACGGCGATGGCATCCTGATGAAAGCAGACCAGAACCAGGCAGTGTTGCGGAAGCTTTCAATCGCGGCATGCGTTCTCGTCGCCCTGCCGCTTCTCTTCGGTTTTCTCGGCGCGCACGGATCGAAATTCGACGCCTTCAGCCATTTCCGAACCTATCTTTCCCTGCTGCTTGCCGCGCTTGCTATTGCCGCGCTCCTCCTGCGCGCATGGCTCGCCGGCATCGTCGCGCTTTGCCTTGCCGTGGCGGCTTTCGCCACGACAATCGCCTCGCTCAATCTGCCCTTTTCCGGGCCGCCGCGGCTGAAGCTGATTTCTGCGGACGACACGGAACCGGTTTACCGCCTGCTTCAGATCAATCTCCGCTTCGATAATCCCACGCCGGAGAAAGTTCTCTCGCTTATCGGCCGCGTTGAGCCCGACGTGGTGACGATGGATGAGGTCTCGCCGATGTGGGCGGAAAAGCTGAAGCTCATCAAGACCGCCTATCCGCAACAGGTGATCTGCCCGACGAAGATTTCGATCGGCGGGGCTGCGATCATCTCGCGCCGGCCCTTCGCCGGAGAGCATCCGTGGACATGTGACGACTGGGGCGCTTTCGCCACGGCGCGCGTCGATTTCGGCGGCAGAGTCGCCGAAATCGCCGACATCCATCTGAGTTGGCCCTGGCCCGGCGACCAGCATTGGGAACTCGGCCGCCTCGCCAGCGTACTCAAGGGGTTGGACGATACGACGCTTCTTTCCGGCGATTACAACGCGGTGCGCTGGAGCGCTACTGTTTACAAGGTGGCGAGCGAGGGGAATTTCAAGCTAGTGCCGCCGGCGGGCGCGACGTGGCTCTATCGCCGGCTGCCGGTCTGGCTCAGGCCCTATCTCGGTATCGAGATCGATCACATCATGGCGAAGGGCAATCTCGTCATTCATTCGAGCCGTATCCTGCCGGACGTCGGCTCCGATCACGCGCCGGTGCTGGTAGAATTCTCTTTCACGCCGAAGCCAAGACCATCAAGAGAACCTGTCCAGACTGTGTCGCCGCTCACTGTGAGTATGGGATAACCGACAGGCTCGACGCTACACGCACCCTATCGCCTGACAAGAGCCATCACCAGCTTTTCGATGTGGCCGCCCGGGCGGTGCTCCTTTTGATCGAAAGCATTCTGCTTGGCGTCATAGGCGGCGTAGATGCCGCGGATGGTGCGCTTGAGAAGCGCGCGCATCCTGCGGCAGTCCGCATCGTCACGCGTCACGGTCCGAAGGATCGTTCTCTCGGAAACATTGGCGAGGTCGCGCGCAATACGGACGTGGGTGTTTTCATGCCGCCGCACACCTGCCATGAAGCGCTTCCACCGATGGGCAAGCGGAGGCGACAGCGTGTCGACGGGACTCGGGAAGATCTGTGTAATGTCGAGCTTGACGCGGGTGTTCCTGACGCGGCAGACGTCGCCGCTAGCGCTGTAATCGGCCCCGTACTGCAACGAATAGACCGTCTGCGCGATAGCGCGACTCATAAAGCCTTGTTTCGGTCCGATCCGGTCCATTTCCTCGATGAGTTGCAGGCCTGTCGTGCCTCTGACCGGATAGTAGCGAACGGAAAGCGTGATCTGCGGCTTGGCGGCGGCATCATGGGGATGCCAGAAAAGCAGGGCTGCCAAAGACGCAAACGCCAGGAAGAAACGACACCACCGATATTGCATATGCCGGACGCGTATGAAACTGACCGCGTTCCAACTTGCATATCATCGCGCGGACGGAAAGCACTGGGGCGCAACAGCTGTTAAAAATATCGCGCTCACCACAAAATGCCCACCCAGCAGCGTGGCTGGCCGAAGCGAAACTACCGACGGAGTGCCTATCCTCACATGTTCGGATAGACCGGCCCCTCGCCGCCTTGTGGCGGCACCCAGTTGATATTCTGGTTCGGGTCCTTGATGTCGCAGGTCTTGCAGTGGACGCAGTTCTGCGCGTTGATCACGTAACGCGCGTCAGGATCGGTGTGCGATATCTCGCCGCCCTTGGTCGAAGAGCCTGGGCCACCGGCAAGCGAATTGCCGTCGGCATCGACCCATTCATAAACGCCCGCCGGGCAATAGCGCGTCGAGGGGCCGGAAAAGACGCCATATTCCGAGCGCTTCTGCAGCGCAGGGTCTTTCACCTGCAAGTGCACCGGTTCGTTTTCCTCATGATTGGTATTGGAGAGGAAAACCGAGGACAGGCGGTCGAAGGTCAGGATGCCGTCGGGCTTGGGATAATCGATGGGCCGATGGTTCTCCGCCGGTTCGAGCGTGGCGTAGTCGGGCTTGCCGTGCTTCAGCGTGCCGAAAAGCGAGAAGCCGAAAAGCGTGTTCATCCACATGTCCAAGCCGCCGAGCGCCACGCCGAGAGCCGTGCCGTAGCGCGACCAGAGCGGCTTCACGTTGCGGACTTTCTTCAGGTCGCGACCGATATCGGAGCCGCGCCAAGCCTCCTCGTAAGACGAGAGCTCGTCATGCGCCCTGCCCTCGGCGATCGCCTTGGCAATGTGCTCGGCCGCCATCATGCCCGACAGGACTGCATTATGGGACCCCTTGATGCGCGGAACATTGACGAAACCAGCGGAACAGCCAGCGAGCACGCCGCCCGGAAAGGAGAGTTTGGGCACCGATTGCCAGCCGCCTTCGGTGATGGCGCGGGCGCCATAGGAGATGCGCTTGGCGCCCTCGAACGTGCCGCGGATCGCCGGATGCGTCTTGAAGCGCTGGAATTCCTCGAAGGGCGACAGGTAGGGGTTCTTGTAGTTCAAATGGACGACGAAGCCGACGGCCACCTGATTGTCTTCCATATGATAGAGGAAGGAGCCGCCGCCGGTTCTGCCGTCGAGCGGCCAGCCGAAGGAATGCTGCACCAGCCCGGGCTTGTGGTTCTCCGGCTTGACCTGCCAGAGTTCCTTCAAGCCGATGCCGAACTTGGCCGGTTCCCGGCCCTCGGCCAGATGATAGCGCGCGATGATCTGCTTCGCGAGCGAACCGCGCGCGCCTTCGCCGATGATGATATATTTGCCCATCAGAGCCATGCCAGGCTGGTAGTTCGGCCCGTGCGTTCCGTCCCGCTCGACTCCCATGTCGCCGGTGATGACGCCCGTGACGGCGCCCTTCTCATCATAGGTCAGGTCGACGCCGGCGAACCCAGGATAAATCTCGACGCCAAGCGCCTCTGCATGGGTGGCGAGCCAGCGGCAGACATTGCCGAGCGACACAATGTAATTGCCATGATTGTTCATCAGCGGCGGCATCATCAGATTCGGAAGCCGCATCGAACCGGCCGGCCCCAGCAGAAGAAACCGATCGTCGGTGACGGGCGTCTTGAACGGATGGTCGCTCTCCCCGCGCCAGCCCGGCAGGAGCCGGTCGATGCCGACCGGATCGACCACCGCGCCGGAAAGGATATGCGCCCCGACTTCCGCGCCCTTTTCCAGAACGACGACGGACAGGTTCGGATCGAGCTGCTTCAGGCGGATCGCCGCAGCCAATCCCGCCGGCCCAGCGCCGACGATGACCACGTCGAATTCCATGCTTTCCCGCTCGATCTCACTCATCGATTTCTCCGCCGCCATCCCATCCCTGGCAAATCTCGTCTCCGGCACCTGTGTCGCCGGACAAGACGCGTCAAAGACCATTTCGAGCAACGCGTCAACGACCTGCTTATACAGGAAAGTGATCCAGCCATTGTCGCGCTTATGCGCAATGGCCGTTGCAATTGCGACCTCTTCATGTGACGTGGAAGCCTTCTCAGCCACCCGGGTCGCATTGCGAAAGAACAGGCAGGAATGCCGGGGCTTGCAAAGAACGCTTCAATCTGCAACCCCAATCGCATGGCCATCGCAGGGAAAGACCAGGAATTTTCGCTCAGCGAACTTCTGCATTTCTATGCGGATGCGGGCGTGGAATATGCTCTCGACGAAGAGCCGCTGGACCGCTTCGCCGAAAGCGCTGCGTCCCCAGCTGCGATGACCGGGCAGAGCGAACCGGCAGCCCAGTTCCGAAACGCACCGCCCTCTCGGCGGGAACAATCGCGCTCTACCGCGAATACCGCTACGCAAGGCAATGCTGTCGGCGCAACCATGCGGCCACCAGTCTCCGCCGCCATTCCGGACGGTGCGCAGGTCGCTCGCGCGCGCGATCTTGCGCGGCAGGCCCGGACGCTCGAGGAACTGCGCGACCAGCTTGCCGCCTTCGACGGCTGCAACCTCAAATTCACCGCCAAGAATCTGGTCTTCGCGGATGGCAATCCCGAAGCCGATCTCATGCTGGTCGGCGAAGCGCCGGGACGGGACGAGGATCTGCAGGGCCTGCCCTTCGTCGGCCGCTCCGGCCAGTTGCTCGATCGCATCCTGAAGGCGATCGGACGGGACCGCACGACCGCTTATATCGCCAACACGGTGCCCTGGCGGCCGCCCGGCAACCGCGCGCCGACGCCGCTCGAAACGGAAATCTGTCGGCCCTTCATCGAGCGGCAGATCGAGCTTGCGGCTCCAAAAGTGCTGGTGGCGCTCGGCTCCCCATCCGCCAAGCTCCTGCTCGACACGAGCGAAGGCATCATGCGGCTAAGGGGCAACTGGCGCGTCCACACCACGCCGTCTGGAACGGCCATCCCGATCATGCCGACACTGCATCCGGCCTATCTCCTGCGCAACCCGGCACATAAGCGGCTGGTCTGGCGCGATTTCCTCGAAGTGAAGGCGAAGCTGAGGGAGCTGCAGACCTGAAGATCAAGTCTTCGTCTTCGCCGCTTCCTCCAGAATCCACGCGCGGAAAGCAATGATGCGGGGGTCCGACGCGGCCTCCGCCGGATAGACCAGAAAATAGGCGAATTCCGGCGGCACCCGAATGCCGAGTTCAAAGGGCTGCACCAGCCGTCCCTCGGACAAATCGTTGGCAACGAGGGCGAAATCCGCAAGCGCCACCGCATCGCCGCCGAGCGCCGCCTGGACCGCGTCGGAGGATGTCCCAAACACCACGGTGCGGCTGTCGTCGAAATCCTGAACTCCCGCCGCCGCCATCCACATGCGCCAGTTCGGCCATGTCACGCCCTGGCGCGACCATTCGATGTGCACGAGCGTGTGATGGAGAAGATCGCGCGGCTCGTTGAGCGGCCGGCCCGATTCCAACAGGCGCGGGCTGCACACCGGCACGATGACATTGTCGAACAACCGATCCGCCGCCAGCCCAGGATATTTGCCGGTGCCGAAGCGGATCGCCACGTCGACGTCGTCCTGCTCGAAATCGCGGAGCTGATAGGAAATGTCGAAACGCAGCTCGATATCGGGATGAAGCGCGCGGAACCGCTCGACGCGTCGCATGAGCCATTTTGCGGCGAACTGGGCATCCGCCGTCACTTTCAGGAGAGTTCCGCCGCGCGTCACCTTGCGGGCGCGCACCGCCGCGCGGCCCATAATCTCGAGCGCTTCGACGGCCGCATCGCACAATACAGCGCCGGCCTCCGTCAAACGGATGGTTCGGCTGGAGCGAACGAAGAGCACCACGCCCAACTGATCCTCGATTTCCTTGATCTGATAGCTGACCGCCGCCGGGGTAAGGCCGAGTTCGTCCGCGGCACGCGTAAAGTTGAGGCGCCGTCCAGCGGCGGCCAGCGTCCTCAATGCGCGTGTTCCCGGTATGGATCGCATGTCGATCTTCAAGGAAAATTTGACAATTAGAAAAGAACTACTCGTTTCCCGCTTTTCTTTCAATTGCTTATTTATGATTCCAGTAGAAGCATCAAAGCCAGTATGAAGCTGGCGTAAAGGATAGTTCGATGTCAGCCCATATAGCCAAGTCCATTACGGCCTTCCCGTCGGGGGAGCCCTCACGCCCCTTGCTGCGCCTGTGGAAAGAATTCACCGGCCGCTCGGCCCTCCCGAGGGATGTCGAGAAGCTTTCCGACCATCTCCTGGTTGATATCGGGGTCGATCCTCGTGCCGTATCCTATCCGGCGCGGGAAGCTGCCGACAGGCTGCAACTTCTGGAGCGGGGCTGGCAGCGGCGTTCGCATCCGGATCGCCTGTGACGACGTCCTGTCCGTCAACTCGGCAGCGTGATCTTGCGCGCGGCGCCGCGCGGCAAGCCCAGGCGGCGCTCGCGCCAGATCACGAACAGCCCCGCCGCAATGACGATGGCGCCCCCGACGATGGTATAGACCGTCGGGATTTCACCGAAAAAGATATAGCCGGACGCAATCGCAAGCAGCATAGACGTATATTCGAAGGGCGCGATCGTCGACATCTCCGCCCGGCGATAGCTTTCGGTCATGAGCAGTTGCGCAATACCGCCGCAGATACCCGCCCCAACAAGACAGGCAACCTGCTTGAGCGTCAGCGCCTGCCATCCGAAAGGAAGCGTCATCAATGACAAGCCGGCGGCATTGATCGAGAAATAAAGCGCGACGGTGGCAGCTTTCTCCGTCTTCACCAGAAGCCGGACAAAGAGCATGGCGACCGCGGAGAGGAGCGCCGCTCCGATAATCGCAAGGGCGCCGAGCGCCTCCGCGCGGCTGGCTCCGCCACCGCCTGAAAAGAAGCTGAGATTCGGCCAGGAGATGATCACCACGCCGGCAAAGCCGAGGACCACGGCGCTCCATCGATAGATCCGCACAGTCTCCCCGATCAGAGCGCCCAGCGCCACGACGGCCAGCGGTTGGGCATAATTGATCGTGATCGCCTCAGGCAGCGGAAGATGCGTCAGGCCGTAAAAGCTCAGCCACATCGATCCGACGCCGACGAGCGCACGCCAGAGATGGCCTAGGCGGCGTTGCGTATGGAAGACAGTGCGAAGTTCACCGCGCGCGGCGAAAATCGCCAACAGCGGAAGCAGCGCGAAAAACGAGCGGAAGAAGGCGATCTGCCCGGTCGGCAGTTCCCCCGTCTCTTTGATCAGGGTCGACATGCAGACGAACACCGCGACCGACAGCGTCTTCAGCGCAATACCGAAAAGCGGCCTCTCGACGGAAGCCTGCTCGCGAGCGCCGGCTGAAGCCGCTTTCGCCGGCATTGCGATCCCCTTGCTATCTGCCAGTGCCTGTCGTCGAGTGCGGCCTTACCGGTTTGCATCCACCGAGTGGATCGCGTTCCAGATCGCGGAGGGGGTGGTGGGCATTTCGATATGATCGATGCCGTAGGCTCGGTAAAGCGCATCGGTCACGGCGTTGAGCGCCGCCGGCGTCGCGCCGATCGTGCCGGCCTCGCCCGCTCCCTTGATACCGAGCGCGTTCGTGGTCGAGGGAACGTTGCGCGTCTCGAAGGAAAAGGAGGGCAATCCATCGGCGCGCGGCATGGTGTAATCCATGAAGCTTGCAGTCAGGAGCTGGCCATCCTCGGAGTAGACGGTGTTTTCGTTCAACGCCTGGCCGATGCCCTGCGTCACGCCGCCATGGATCTGTCCGGCCAGGAGGATCGGGTTCACCGTCACGCCGAAATCGTCGACGATCGTATAGGCAATGATCTCGGTCGTGCCGGTGTCGGGGTCGATCTCGACTTCGCAAATATGGGTGCCGTTGGGATAGGTGCATTCGTCCTGGACGAATTCGCCGAACCCCTTCAAATCGGCGGGGTTCTTCGCGGCTTTCGCGATCGCCTGGAAATCGATCGACCGGTCTGTGCCGGCGATGCGGGCGACGCCGGCTTCCAGTTCGATGTCGCCAGGAGCCGCCTCGAGTTCGTCGGCGGCGATCTTCCTGATCTTTTCGGCAAGATCCTCGCCGGCGCGGGCCGCCGCCACGCCGCCAAGCGGGATCGAACGCGAGCCGCCGGTGCCGCCGCCGGAAGCGAGCCGGTCGGTGTCGCCCTGGCGGACGTTGATACTGTCGATATCGATGTTGAGCTTTTCGGCGACGAACTGCGAATAGGCGGTCGCATGCCCCTGGCCGTTGGTCTGCGTGCCGATGTCAAGCGTCACCGTCCCGTCCGCTTCGAGCGTGACATGGGCCGGCTCCGATCCGGGGAAGGCGCAGGCTTCGATATAGGTCGCCATGCCGATGCCACGGATTTTGCCATTCCTCTTCGATTGTTCGAGACGTTTGGGGAAGTCGTTCCAGCCGGCGCGCTCCATGGCCCGCGCCATATGGCCGTTGAAATCGCCAGTATCGTAGAGACGCCCTGTCGCGGTGCGGTAAGGGAACTGCTCCGGCTTGATGAAATTGCGACGTCGGATTTCCTCAGGCGCGAGCCCCAGATCGCGCGCACAGGCGTCCGCCAGCTTTTCGATGAGCAATGCCGCTTCCGGGCGTCCGGCGCCGCGATAAGCGTCCACCGCAACGGTGTTGGTGTAAACGCCCGTGACTGTTACATCGATCGCCGGAATGTCATAGACGCCGGTCGACATCGTCACGCCGAGGATCGGGATAAATGGCCCGTACTGCGACAGATAGGCGCCCATATTGGCGACGAGATCGACCCTCAGCGCGAGGAAGCGCCCATCCTTGTCGAGCGCCATCTCGGCGATGGCGGCATTGTCCCTGCCCTGCGCGTCTTCGAGAAAATGCTCGCCGCGGTCGCCGGTCCATTTGACCGGAACGCCAAGCCTCTTCGCCGCTTCGAGGACGAGCGCGTATTCGCGATAGACAAAGGCTTTCGTCCCGAAACCGCCGCCGACATCCGGCGTAATGACGCGCAGCTTCTCGGGCGCGATCTTGAAGACATCGGCCGTCAGATAGTCGCGCAGGCTATGTACGCCCTGCGACCCGCTCGTCAGAACGAAGCGGTCTTCATCGGGACACCATTCGCCGATGGCCGAGCGCGGCTCCATGTAATTCGCAACGAGGCGATTGTTGAGAAAGTCGATGCGCGTCACCTTCGCCGCCTTGGCGAAGGCCGCATCCGCCTTCTCTTTGTCGCCGAGATGATGGAGGAAGGCGCGATTGGTGCCGAGTTCCGGCCACACGAGCGGAGCATCCTTGTCGAGCGCTCTTCGCGTATCGGCGATCGCATCCTCGGCCTCGTAATCCACCTCGATCAGTTCGGCGGCGTCCTGAGCGGCTGCGCGGGTCTCGGCGACGACGAAGGCAACGGCATCGCCGACATGCTGCACCCGGTCGAGACAGAGGACGGGAATGTCGCGCGAGGGCGGCATGGTGCCATCCGGCTGCTTCTGGATGCCATGCGACTTCAACCCGCCTAGATGCTTCAGGTCCTGCCCCGTCAGCACGAGGCGAACGCCAGCCGCCGCCTTCGCGGCTTCCACGTCGATGCCTTTGATTCGGGCTTTCGCCATCGGCGAGCGGAGAACATAGCCATAGAGCGTGCCTTCTGGCTGGATATCGTCCGTATAGCGGCCGTTTCCGGTGATAAAGGCCGCATCTTCCTTGCGAAGAACAGCGGCGCCCATGCCGAATTTGGGAGTCATGACATTCATTGAATTGTTCCTGGCGAGGGACGGCCGCCGAAGCGGCATTCTGCAACGAAGCGCTCAAATAGACTGACGGGCAGTTTTGTCGAGGGAGGGACTGGTGTAAAGAGCACCCTCTCGTTTTTGTTGTGCCAGGCGGCAATTCCGCCGCGGCGTCGATGTTGAAAGGCCGGTGATGCGTTCTGATACGGGACAGGTGTTTCGCCTCGAGGACTATCGCCCCAGCGATTATCTCATTCCCGAGACGCAGCTGACCTTTTGCCTATTCCCGGACGCGACGACGGTCAGGGCGGAGTTGACGATCGAGCGGCGGGCGGGCGTCGCCGCCGGAACGCCCCTCGTGCTTGACGGAGATGGGCTCGACTTCATCGGCCTAGTTCTCGACGGCGCGCCCGTGAGCCCCGAAGCCATCGAGGTGACGCCGGACCGGCTGGTGCTCTCGAAGCCGCCCGCTGCGGGGCGCTTCCGCCTGACGATCGACACGCGAGTCTCGCCCTCCACCAACACGGCGCTGATGGGGCTTTACCGCTCGAACGGCGTCTATTGCACGCAATGCGAAGCGGAAGGCTTTCGCCGCATCACCTATTTCCTCGACCGGCCGGATATCCTTTCCGTCTACCATGTCCGCATCGAGGCTGCGAAGGCGGAAGCCCCGCTGCTGCTCTCGAACGGCAATCCCGGCGCTTCGGGCGATCTCGCCGCGGGCTGGCATTTCGCCGAATGGCACGATCCTTTCCCCAAGCCGTCCTATCTCTTCGCGCTCGTCGCCGGCGACCTCGGCTCGATCAGCGAAGAATTCGTCACCCTATCCGGCCGCAGGGTGAAGCTCGGCATCTATGTCGAGCATGGCAAGGAGAAGCGCGCATCCTACGCCATGGATGCGCTGAAGCGCGCCATGCGCTGGGACGAGGAGGTATTCGGGCGGGAGTATGATCTCGATGTCTTCAACATCGTCGCCGTCTCCGACTTCAACATGGGCGCGATGGAGAACAAGGGGCTGAACGTCTTCAACGACAAATATGTCCTTGCCGACGAAGAGACGGCCACCGACGCCGATTACGCCGGCATCGAGGCTGTCATAGCGCATGAATATTTCCATAATTGGACAGGCAACAGAATCACTTGCCGCGACTGGTTTCAGCTTTGCCTCAAGGAGGGACTGACGGTCTTCCGCGACCACGAGTTCTCCGCCGACCAGCGGTCGCGGCCGGTGAAGCGCATTGCCGAGGTGCGTACGCTGAAGGCGCATCAGTTTCCCGAGGATCAGGGGCCGCTGGCGCATCCGGTGCGGCCACGGCGCTATAGGGAGATCAACAATTTCTATACATCGACTGTTTACGAGAAGGGTTCGGAAGTCGTCCGGATGATCCGCACCCTGCTCGGGGCGGAAACCTTCCGGCGCGGCATGGATCTCTATTTCGAGCGCCATGACGGGCAGGCAGCGACGATCGAGGACTTCGTGAAGGTTTTCGAGGATGTTTCCGGGCGCGACCTGTCGCAATTCGCCCTGTGGTATAATCAGGCGGGAACGCCGAACCTTGCCGTCACCACGCGCTACGACCAGAAGGCGCGCACGTTGACGCTCGAGATCGAGCAGTCCGTCTCCCCCACCCCGTCCGAAAGCCGCAAGAGATTGATGCACATCCCGCTTGCCTTCGGCCTTGTCGGGCCCGACGGCAAGGATGCCGCCTACAGCGGCGTCGAGGGCGCGGCGGTGAAAAACGGACTGATCGAAGTGCGCAAGCGGCAGCATACCGTGACCTTTACAGGCGTTGGCGCACGTCCGGTCGTTTCGCTCAATCGCGGCTTTTCCGCGCCGATCAATCTGTCGATCGAACGGAAATTGCCGGACCGGCTTTTTCTGGCGCGGCATGACAGCGATCTCTATTCGCGCTGGCAGGCGCTCAACGCGCTCTTTACCGATACGCTCAAGGCTACGGCGCTTCGCCGGCGCGGCAACAAGCCCACAGCATTCGATCCTGAACTGATCGCGCTTGCCGGCGCGATCGCTGGGGACGATGCGCTCGAACCGGCTTTCAGGGCGCTGGCGCTCGTACTGCCTGCGGAAGGCGATATCGCGCGCGAAATGGGCAGCAATATCGATCCGGACGCGATCTTCCAGGCGCGTGAGGCATTGGTTGCGGCGATCGCGGAGGAAAATGCCGCAACCTTCCTGGAACTTTACGAAAAATTGGTGGAAGGCAACGCCTTCAGCCCCGATGCCGCAAGCGCCGGACGACGGGCCTTGCGCAACGTGCTTCTCGACTATCTTTCTGCCGGCGACGACACGGCGCTTGCCGTACGCCAGTTTAGAGCCGCGACCAACATGACCGACAGGGCGGCCGCGTTGACCGTGCTGGCGCACCGGCACTGGGGAACGCCGGCAGCGACCGAGGCGCTTTCGGCTTTCGAAAAGCGCCACGGCGCCGATCCCTTGGTCATGGACAAATGGTATCAGATCCAGGCAACCGTTCCCGGTGCTGAATCAGTAGAGCGGGTGAAAGCGCTGATGGGCCATTCCGGCTTCTCTCTCGCCAATCCGAACCGCGTCAGGGCGCTCATAGGAACGTTCTCGGCGGCGAACCAGACCGGCTTCAACCGCAAGGACGGGGCGGGCTATCAATTCTTCGCCAGTATGGTGCTCGACATCGACGCCCGCAATCCGCAACTCGCCGCACGGCTTGCAACCGCTTTACGTTCCTGGCGTTCGCTGGAACCCGAGCGGCAGAAACTGGCGCGCGCGGCGCTCGTCGCCATCCAGGCGGAGAAGAAGCTCTCCATCGACCTGCGCGATATCGTGGAGCGGACGCTGGCGTAGCTTTCCCGGCTATGCCGCGAAATTAATCTTCTTGACGCCGAAAGGGGCTGGACAAGGCGAATCACCTTTGATTCTTTATGGACGATTCGGCGTGCGGCGTACCGGTATCTTTTTCAGGCAGTCTTAACGGCAGGGGACCATTTTAATGGCGAAGACGGACGCGTGGCACGCGCCCGGAGGGCATGTATTTGCGCGCCGGCTGGCGAGGCGGAACGCCAGGCTCGGGCTGGCGGGAACCGCTCGCCTCATCGCCGCGCCGGCCTATCGCCGTCTGCTGAGAGCCGAACCTTATCTACGCCGCGCGATCCCGATCCTCACCGTGATCTTCCTGGCGATCGTCGCCGCGGCAAGGCTGCTTTCGCTCAGCGCGTGGCATGACGGCATCGAGCGAAACGCCAAGGCCACGCTGGCACTGGCGGCAAGCGAGCTTGGCAAATCTCTGGCCGTGCCGGCAGGAAGTAAGACGGACCTGCGCACGCAGATCGATGGTACGGCGGCTCGTGGCGGTTTCGGTCCCGATTACGTGCTGGCGGTCGCTGACGAAAACTTCCGGATCGAAGCAGCGACCGGCATCGGCAGCGCATGGACCGGTCATTCGCTGCAGGCCATCGTAAGAGGTGGGCAACCGCTCTTCATGTTCGGCGCGCGCGCCGGCGTCATGAAAGTGACCATCGGCGACGATGTCTGGTACGCCGCGATCTCCCTGTCGCCCGACCGCAAACAGGCGACCGCCGCCATGGTTCCGGCCGACGCGGTCTTCGCCGAATGGCACAGCAATGTCGCGCTGAATGTCAGCCTGTTCGCCTTCACCGCCGGCATATTGCTACTCGTCCTCTATGCCTATTTCGCGCAGATCAGCCGGGCGGAGGCCGCAGACGATCTCTATCTCGAGGCGCAACAGCGCATCGATCTGGCGCTCGCGCGGGGCCGCTGCGGCCTTTGGGATTGGGACATGGCGCGCGGCCGCATGTTCTGGTCGCGCTCCATGTATGACATGCTCGGCTACCAGCCGTGCGAGCAATTCCTTTCCTTCGGTGACGTGGCGGAAATCATCCATCCCGAGGACGTCGACCTGTTCCAGATCGCCAACCGCATCGCCGCCCGCGAGAGTGATCAGATCGATCAGGTGTTCCGCATGCGCCACGCCGACGGCCAATGGGTCTGGATGCGCGCCCGCGCCCAAATTATCGATCCCGATGCGCCCGAGCTGCACCTCATCGGCATCGCCATCGACGTGACGGAGCAACACAGGCTCGTCCAGCGCTCGGAAGTCGCCGACCAGCGCCTGCGCACCGCGATCGAAAGCATCCCGGAATCCTTCGTGCTTTGGGATTCGGCCAGCAGGCTTGTCATGTGCAACACGAAATATGCGCAGGATACGGGCCTTCCCGGGCGCGACCTCAAGGCGGGCGCGCGCAGGGAAGACGTGGAAAGGCGCATGAATCATTTCGTTTTCGAGCGGCGCCTAGCCACTGCTGGCGGCGGAAACGGAGCGGCCACCTTTGAGAGGCAGTTGGCGGACGGCCGCTGGCTGCAGGTCAACGAACTGACGACGCGCGACGGCGGCGTCGTCTCGGTCGGCACCGACATTACGCTCCTGAAGCAGCATCAGGAAAAGCTCGTGGACAGCGAGCGCCGGCAATTGGCGACGATCCACGACCTCTCGGTTGCTCGCAAGGCGGAGGCGGAACGCGCGCAGGAACTCGCCGAGCTCAACCGCCGTTATCTCAAGGAAACCGAACGCGCCGAGGCGGCGAACAAGGCGAAATCGGAATTCCTCGCCAATATGTCCCATGAACTGAGAACGCCGCTCAACGCCATCATCGGCTTCTCCGAATTGATGCAATCGAGCCTCTTCGGCCCCCTCGGCTCGGAGCGCTACGAAGAATATGTCCATGACATCCACAGCGCCGGCTCCTATCTGCTCGGCGTCATCAACGACATTCTCGACATGTCGAAGATCGAGGCGGGACAGTTCTCCATCGACCGGGAGGACATCGATCTCGGCCCGCTCATTTCGGAAACCGTCCGCGTCGTCGCGCTGCAGGCGGCGGGAAAGGCCATAACGGTCGAGACGCGCATCTCCGACGCGATGAAGCTCCATGCCGACCGGCGAGCTGTCAAGCAAATCGTCATCAACCTGCTTTCAAACGCAGTGAAATTCACCGGCGAAGGCGGACACATTCTCGTCAGGGCGCGCAAGGCGGCCGGTGCGGTTCTGGTGACGATCGAGGACAATGGCTGCGGCATTCCGCGTGATGCGCTGAAAAAACTCGGTAGGCCCTTCGAGCAGGTGCAGAACCAGTTCACCAAAACGCACAATGGATCCGGCCTCGGCCTCGCGATTTCCCGCTCGCTCGCGGAATTGCACGGCGGCGCGCTGAAGATACGCTCGCGTGAGGGACATGGGACGATCGTCTCGGTGCGCATCCCCGACAGCCGCAAATTCCGCAAGGCGGCTTGAGGAAATCCCCCTACTTCCCCTTCGTAGCAAGCAGGCGGTCGAAATCCTGTGCGACGGCTCGCGCCGTCTCCTTTATCTCCGCTTCCAGCACGGACAGGTCCGGCAGGTCCGTGGCGCGGAGGAGAATTTCGAGCAGTCCCGGCGGAATGCCCTTCGGGTCGAGCGGACCCGTCAGGCAGAGCCTGATCACCTGCGTCAGCGTCTCGTAAAGCGCCTTGGCGCGCGACAATTCCTCGCGGACCGCAGTAGGAGCGAACTCCGGCTTGAGGCTGGAGAGGATCGCGCCGGTTTCCGTCGACCGTTCCACACCTTCGACCTCTCCGGTGAGCGCCGCCACCTGCGCGACGAATTCGAGATCGATCAGGCCGCCGCGCACAAGCTTGAAGTCCCAGGCGTCCCGAGGCGGCTTTTCTTCCGCGATCAGAGAGCGCATTTCCAGCGCGTCGCGCCTGACTCTGGCGGGATCATGCGGCCGGGAGAGAACCGCCGCCACTTCTTCTTCAACACGGACACGAAACGCTTCGTCGCCGGCGATGGTGCGGGCGCGCGCCAGCGCCATATGCTCCCACGTCCAGGCCTGCTCGCTCTGGTATTTGCGGAAAGATGACAGATATGTCGCGACCGGTCCCTTATTGCCGGAGGGACGCAGGCGAAGGTCGAGTTCGTAGAGAACGCCTTCCGCCGTCGGTGCGGAAACCGCCGCGATGAGGCGCTGTGTGAGCCTGATGAAATAAACCGAGGGCGGAAGCGGCTTTTCACCATCCGAATCCTCCGCATCCTCGTCATGGTCGTAGAGAAGGATCAGGTCCACATCCGATCCGGCCGTCAATTCTCGGCTACCGAGCTTCCCCATGCCGAGAATGGCGACCGCGCCGCCCTTCACGACGCCATGGCGCGCCGCGAATCGCGCTTGGACCGCCTGCAGGGTGGCGTCGATCGTCAGGTCAGCAAGGTCGGAAAAGGCATGGCCGGCCCGCGCCGCGTCAATGGCGCCCGTCAGCAACCGGACGCCGATCAGGAATTTCTGTTCGTTGGCGAAGGTCCTCAAACGATCGAGCGTCTCCTCGTGGAGGCGCGTGCCTTCCAAGAAGGTGCGGAGCCTTTCCGCGAGATAGGCGCGGCTCGGCAGTTCGCTCATCAGGCCCGGGTCGAGCAAGCCATCGAAGACGTGCGGACGATGCGTAATGATTTCGGCGAGACGAGGCGCGGCCCCCATGATCCGCGCCATAAGCGCCAGCAGCGCGGGATTCGATTGCAGCAGCGAAAAGAGCTGGATGCCGGCCGGCAAGCCCGACAGGAACGCATCGAAGCGGATCAAGGCCTCATCCGCCCGCTTCGTCTCCCCGAATGCCTGCAGAAGAGCCGGCGTCAGTTCGGTCAGTCGCTCCCGCGCTTCGGCGGATTGCGTGGCGCGATAGCGGCCGAAATGCCAGGTGCGGATGATGCGCGCCATGTCGCTCGGCCGTTCGAAACCGAGCCCGGAAAGCGTCCGAAGCGTATCGGGATCATCGACATCGCCGGTGAAGACGAGATTGCCGATGCCGGAGGAAAGCTGCGGCGCCGTCTCGAAAAGCGCGGCGTAATGCTTCTCGACAAGAAGCAGCGACGTACGGAATGCCTGCGCAAAGGCATTCCTGCTCTCAAAGCCCAGCATATGGGCGATGCGCTCCAGCCCGTCATCATCCTCGGGCAGCGTGTGCGACTGCTCGTCGGCGACCATCTGGATCGCGTGCTCAACATCGCGAAGAAACCAGTATTGCCTAGTCAGCGCGTCTCGGGCCTCATCGGTGATCCAGCCGCGGGATGCGAGTTCGGCGAGCATCGGCACGGTCGCGCGGCCTCGAAGCTCGGGAAAGCGGCCGCCGGCGATCAGCTGTTGCGTCTGCACGAAGAATTCGATCTCGCGAATGCCGCCGCGCCCAAGCTTGACGTTATGACCGGCCACCGCGATCTCGCCATGACCCCGATGCGCATGGATCTGGCGCTTGATCGAATGGACATCGGCGATCGCGGCATAATCCAGATATTTACGCCAGACATAGGGCTGGAGTTCCCTGAGGAACGCTTCGCCCACGGCAATATCGCCGGCGATCGGCCGCGCCTTGATCATGGCGGCGCGCTCCCAATTCTGCCCGCGGCCTTCGTAATAATGAAACGCCGCCTCGACGGGTATGGCGAGCGGCGTCGAGCCCGGATCAGGCCTCAGGCGCAAATCGGTGCGGAAGACATAGCCATTCCCGGTACGGTCCTGGAGGATACGCACAAGGCGACGCGTCAAGCGGACGAAATGTTCAGACGTGTCCAGCGGAGCGACGATTGCGGGAGCCCGTGGATCGAAAAAGACGATCAGGTCGATATCGGAGGAGAAATTGAGTTCGCCGGCTCCCAGCTTCCCCATGGCGAGCACGATCCAGCCGGAGCCGCGGCCCGGATTGGCCTTGTCCGGCAAGACGAGCTTGCCCTGCCGGTCGGCGTCGAGAAGCAGGAAGGAAACAGCCGCGCCAACGCAAACCTCGGCAAGCGCGCTCAGCCTTCGCGTCGATTGCGGCGCTGCGTTTTCCGCGGCCAGATCGGCAAGCGCGATCAGGAAGTGCGCCTCGGCTTTCAGATCGCGCAACCCGGCCATCAGCGCCTGTTCGGACATGCCTTCGGCAAAGGGCAATCTGCGGATGTCTTCGCCTATGGTAGCAAGCCTCCCCTCCACCGGCTGCTCAAACAGCTTTTCGAGTGCCGACGGCTGCCTGCGAGCATAGTCGCGCAAGAAGAAGGAGAGATCGAATGCCGCCGCCAGAAAATGGGAGAGCGGCGATTTCGAACGGAGAACCTCCGCGAGGCGAACGGCGCCTCTTTGCTCGGCGTCGTCGGCAAGGTCGAGCGCCTGTTTCCTCGCCGCCTCTTCATCGAGCGGCTGGAGCTCCCGCGCCGTTTCTCCAAACCAGTCGGCGCCGTCCGCCGAGCCAGAAACGCGCGGGCTCATGGCTTCTTGCCACCTTGTTCGGCAGAAAAAATCATCGCGACCGACAATCCCGGTTCGCGCCCCGACAATTCGAGCCTGCCGCCATGGAGCTTCATCACGGCTTTCGCGAGACTGAGCCCAAGCCCGGATCCGGGTCGCGACCGGCTTTTCTCCAGCCTCACGAAGCGCTCCGTCGCCCTTTCGCGGTCGTCCTTTGGAATGCCGGGCCCGTTATCGTCAACGATGAGGCTGACCGCGCCGCCGCTGCCGGCGAGCGATACCGTCGCGAGTGGAAGCTCGCAGGACCGGGCGGAATACTTTATGGCGTTGTCGACGATATTGGACAGGGCCTGGCCGATCAGTTCCCTGTTGCCCTGGATGTGATGTTCGCCGTCGATCGATGATTGCAACCGAACGCCCTCCTCCTCCGCCACTGGTTCGTAGAGCTCAACGACGTCGCTGACAATGGCGTTCAAGTCCACATCCGTCATGTGCTCGGCGGAATAGCCCGCTTCGAGACGGGAAATCATCAGGATGGCGTTGAAAGTGCGGATCAGTTGGTCCGATTCCGCGATGGTGCCCTCGAGCGCCTCCCGATATTGACCCGTATCGCGGACGCCGGCGAGAGCCGCCTCGGCGCGATTGCGCAGCCTCGTGAGCGGCGTCTTCAGATCGTGGGCGATGTTATCGGAGACATGTTTCAGCCCCTCGTTCAATTCGGCGATGCGGGCGAGCATGCTATTGAGATTTTCCGACAAACGGTCGAATTCGTCGCCGGCGCCCGTCACGGGTAGGCGGCCCGCGAGATCGCCGCCCATGATACGGCGGCTCGCCTCGGAGACATTGTCGATGCGCCGTAGCGCGGCGCGGCCGACGAAGAACCAGATGATCAGCGCGCCCAGCCCCATCGTGCCAAGCGCGAACATCAGCGATCGGCGCACGACGTCGCGAAACGCCTCCGGCTCGCCGAGATCGCGGCCGACGAGCAGGATCATCTTGTTCGGCAGCGGCAAGACGAGCGCGATCGCCTGATGTTCGGCTACCTCGTTCGGCTTGATGCGCTCGCTGGTCGTACCGGGGCGGCGGTCGCCTGCGCCCTCGCCATAGCGGACATAAGTGAAGGGGTGGCTCGTCCACCCCACTGTCCCCAAAACACCCGCCTCGAGGCTCTCCACATTGCCGGTCAAAATCTGACCGGACGGGCTGGCGAGCAGATACAGATTCGCCCCCGGCTGGCGCGACCGCAATTCGACAGCGCGCACGAGTAGCGGCAGTCCGCCGCGTTCATAACCAAGCGCGAGCCGTTGAACATCCTCCGTGATGGTGTCCTGGACCTGCCTTTCCAGCATCCGCACGGAAAGCGACGTCATGTAAAAGACGAGCAGCGTCGCGCAAATGGCGAACAGGATGAGATAAAGCGCCGACAGCCGCGCGGCGGTCGTCTTCATGATCGCGCGCAGCGTGGCCATGCGCGGTCAGGCTCTCAGCATATACCCCGCGCCGCGAACGGTGTGCAGCACGGGTTTTTCGAATCCCTTCTCTATCTTGCCGCGCAAGCGCGAGACATGCACGTCGATGACGTTGGTCTGCGGGTCGAAATGATAATCCCAGACATTTTCGAGCAACATGGTGCGCGTCACCACCTGGCCGGCGTGACGCATGAGATATTCGAGAAGCCTGAATTCGCGGGGTTGAAGGGTGATCTCGGCGCCAGCGCGGCGAACGGTATGGGACAGGCGATCAAGTTCGAGGTCGCCGACCCTGTAAACGGTCTCGATGTCCTTGGCGCCGGCGCGGCGGTTCAGAACCTCGACGCGCGCGAGCAATTCCGAAAACGCATAGGGCTTGGTGAGGTAATCGTCCCCGCCGGCCCTCAAGCCGGTGACGCGATCGTCCACCTCTCCAAGGGCCGAAAGAATGAGCACGGGGGTCTCGTTGCCACGCGCCCGCAAACCGGCGATGACAGAAAGGCCGTCGCGCTGCGGCAGCATGCGATCGACGACAAGCACGTCGTACTCGCCGGTATGGGCGAGCGTATAACCCGTCTCGCCGTCGCCCGCGATGTGGGCCGTGTGCCCGGCTTCTGCAAAAGCTTTTTCGAGATAATCGGCGGCTTCGCGATCATCCTCAATCACAAGAATCTTCATGGAGACCTTTTGCTCCGCATCGGCGGCCGCTGCAGTGTTCTCGTTCATTTTCCTTCTCCTGAAGATATGACATCTTCGGCGCGCAAAAAAAATACGGCAGCGGGTGATGGGACCCGCTGCCGCCGGAACCGGCTACAAGAAACAGCAACTTAACCGATCCCTTGCGCCCAAGGGCCGGCTGTCGGGGGTGTGTAGGGCAGCCGGCGCCGAGGATTGCGGGATGGCGTCAACCGTTGCCGACGGGGAGCGCCACGAACCGGTTGTTCTTGTCATGCCTGATCTGCAGCAGGATGGCCTTGCGCCCTTCCTTGACCGCTTCCGCAGTGGCTTTGTCGATATCCGCCGCTGAATTCACCTGCTTGGAATTCACGGCCACGATGACGTCACCCGTGCGAATGCCCTTGTCGGACGCATCGCTGTTGGCCTCGACGTTCGTAACCACAAGACCCTGTCCATTGTCCGAAGGTGCAACAGTCAGGCCAAGCTTGTTCAGCGTACCAGAGGAATTCTGGGTGGGGTTGTTGTCGTTGTTCTGCTGATCGTTGGACGCCATCTTGGTGGATGCGGGCATTTTTCCGAGCGTCACATCGATGCTCTGGGTCTTGCCGTCACGCCAGACGGACAGTGTCACCGGCTTGTTCGGCGACATTTCGCCGATCATGCGAGCAAGATCCTTTGGCGAATCGACCTCCTTGCCGTTGACCGCGGTGATGATGTCTCCCGTCTTGACGCCGGCGGCCTTGGCGGGACCTTCCTGGGCCTCGGACACGAGCGCGCCCTTATGGTTGGAAATGCCAAGCGATTCGGCGATGTCCTTGGTAACGGGCTGGATCTCGACGCCGAGCCATCCGCGCGACACCTGACCGTTCTTGATCAGGTCCTGAACGACCGTCTTTGCCGTAGACGCCGGAATGGCGAAGGCGATGCCGACGCTGCCGCCCGACGGCGAAAAGATCGCCGTATTGATGCCGATGACCTGGCCGTTGAGGTTGAGGGACGGACCGCCCGAATTGCCGTGATTGACCGGGGCGTCGATCTGGATGAAATCGTCATAGGGGCCTGCGCCGATGTCGCGGCCGCGGGCCGAGACGATACCAGCCGTGACCGTGCCTCCGAGACCGAACGGATTGCCGACGGCAAGCGTCCAATCGCCGACGCGCACCTTGGAATCGTCGGCCCAGCTCAAATAGGTGAATTTCCGGTCCGGAGCGTTGACCTTCAACACGGCAAGGTCGGTACGCGGATCGGTTCCGACGAGCTTCGCCTTCAATTCGGTGCCATCATTGAGGACAACGGTGAACGCCTGCGCGCCCTGGACGACGTGATTGTTGGTGACGACATAGCCATCGTCGGAAATGAAGAAGCCCGACCCCTGCGCCGTCGGGCGCAACCTTCCCTTACCCTCGTTCTGGTGCGGCGCGGGACGATGGCCCTGCTCCTGCTCAAAATCGCGGAAGAAGCGCTTCAAGGGGCTGTTGTCGGGAAGCTGGTCCCAACCGGGACCGCTGAAAAAATCCGAACCGTCATCCGACGTGGGCTGAACGCGCGATTCGACCCGAACGCTGACCACGGCGGGCGAAACCTTCTGCACGAGATCGGCAAAACTCGGGACGTTCGACTGGGCGGCGACATAGACCGGATCGGCGAAAACCGGCGTGGTCGTGGCGACGACACCGTAACCCACCGCGCTTGCCAGCGCGATCGTCGCGGCCGCAGCAAGGAAGTGTTTGCGTACAATGCCGGTAGGGCGGACGAGCTTGTTCATCGTGACATTCCTTTTATCTGGCCATTATCTTTTGGATGCACTGACTGGCATCCTGTGACACTGGCATAGAACACCCGACATTACGTGATCGTTTCCTGCGAATGAAACTTTCGTAATGGTTGGAAAAGGAACGATTTGCGGGAACCGGCGTGGCGGCCAGTTGGGCTAGCGAAGCTCTGCCCTGAAGGCGGTGCGGCAAACGACAGCGTCTCGGTTGGGCCTGGCATTAAAGCGACTCGACTTCGCCAACGAGTAAATTTGCCGTTTGACTTAGGCCGGCACTTTCCATCTTTAAAAGCAGGCTCTCTGCATCGAACTCCGGTTTCTTGAAGCGCTGCCTCATCGCGCGGAGGGCAGCGACAGCGCCAGGCGTGTAAAGATCGATGACGTCTGCCAAGAACTCATCAGTTGTTGAAGCGATGACGTTGAATTGTCCAAGGACCTCAACTGGAAAATGTCTGGTGTTTTCCGTTACGATCACAGAAGCGCGCGCCTGGATTGCGGCAGCGAGCACGTGACGATCATCGTCATCTGGCAACTCACATCCTGCGATCAGCTTTTCGTAATCTTCGATCATTGCTTCCGGAAACGCACGTTTGATCGCATCGCAATGACGGCTGGCCACCGCTTCAGGGTCTGCAACCCCATGTTTTAGGTGGATCGAACAGATGGCACGTTCTGTCTCGGCCAGGATTTTAGCAGACCAGCGGGGGCGGAAGAATCCCGCCTCCGCCAGAGTTAGAATCATATTACGAGGCAAGGCACCCGCTAACACGCATGCATCGATTATTGCCGTGTAACGGTTTGCCATCATCACACTGGCGCAGTTTTAGATTAGGTCCGCGTCCATGGCGGCTAGATCATCCAGGGCCTTCGCCCGATCAGCATCACGTTTCCGTTTGTAGTCAAACAAGTCCTGCGCCCGAATCCGCCGGTGCCGGCCGACCATATCGTAAGCGATCTTTTTTTGCTCCAGGAGCTTGATCAGATGAGGTCTCGAGACGTTTAGAATATCAGCGGCCCGCTGCGTGGTGAGCATCTCTTCAGTTGGAACTATGGTGACCGCACGTCCACTACCTACATATCGCAACAGCGCCATGAAGGAGCGTGCCAAAGCTGGCGCCAGCACGACGTCGGCCCGTGTCTCGGCATCGAAGGCAAGTTTCAGCCGCGTCGGCTCGTCGTCTTTAATATTGCTCGCCAGAATTTGGCGAAGCTGATTCGCGCTTTCGATCTCTGCACTCGACGGCATACGATCATCAAAAATCCGAGCTTTTGCGGCGATCATCGTTCTCTCCCTTGCGCGTATGCGGGCCAGCTACATATCGCCGATATTCGAAATAAACGCAACAAGGAAACAAACTGCTAACTGGTTTGTTCCGATGCTTTGCCGTCATCGTTGTAAAAGAGCGCATGATCCGGGGGGCTACCCATCACGCTCCGCCAAAATGGCTTGGAGCCGCGCCGCCTCGTCCTCGGAGAGGGGCGGCACCTGCCGCCGCCGGCGAGATCGCCAGCTCCCGATCATGAAAACGCCTCCCGCCATCAGCAATATGGCGGGAGTCCCCCAGAGCAAGGCGTTACGCAGATCGAAGCGCGGCTCGAGGAGGACGAATTCGCCGTAGCGGGCGACGAGGTAGTCGAGCACTTGCTGGTTGCTGTCGCCGGCGAGGATGCGCTTGCGCACAAGGACGCGCAAATCATGGGCGAGGTCGGCGTTTGAATCGTCGATCGATTCGTTCTGGCAGACGAGGCAGCGTACTTCCTTCGATATTTCGCGCGCTCTCGCCTCGAGCTTCGGATCCTTGAGCATTTCGTCCGGGCGCACGGCGAGAGCGGGCGTCACCGCCGCCAGAAGCGCCGCAAGGACAAGAATGAAGCGAACCAGCTTCATGATATTTGCGGCTTCGCCGATGCCGCTTTTGCCCGGCGCGCGGATGGAGCCCCGACACGCAGCCGCCGGTCAAAGAGCGAGATCGCGCCGCCCGCCATCATCACCACGCCACCGAACCAGATCAGCGTCACCAGCGGCTTCCACCAGACTCGCACCACATAGGAACCATCCTTCCCCTCGTCACCAAGAGAAAGATAAAGCTGGCCGAGGCCGAGCGTGCGTATGCCGGATTCCGTGGTCGGCGTGTGGCTCGCCACGAATATCCGCTTCGCTGAAGAGATAACGCCGAGCGGATGGCCGGAGGCGTCGGTGAAGGGAAATTCGGCGCGCGCCTCGGTATAGTTCGAGCCTTGATCCGGCACGATCCCCTTGAAGGTCAGCGTGTAGCCGGCAACCGTCACTGTATCGCCCGGCTTGAGGGAGACGATCTTCTCCGCCTGGAAGGTCAGCGTCGCCAGAATGCCGAGAAGGGTCAACCCTAGCCCGGCATGCGCCAGCGCCGTTCCGTACATGGAACGCGGGAGGCTGAGGAAGCGACGAAACGCCACCCCGAGCCCGACCTTGCCGACGCCGGATTTGAGCGCGATGTCCGTGACGGCGCCGAGGATAAGCCACGCGGCTATCCCGATACCGCAGGCCGCCAGAACCGCGTGACGATCAACGAAAAGCAGGACGGCCAAGACGACGACCAAGGCCGCGCCGAAGGCAAAGTAGAGGCGTTGCGCCGCCGCAAGCAGATCGCCCCTCTTCCAGGTAAGCATCGGCCCGAAAGGCACGGCGAGCAAAAGGGGAATCATGACCGGCACGAAGGTCAGCTCGAAATAAGGCGGGCCAACCGAGATACGGTCCTTGGAGATCGCTTCAATGACGAGGGGATAGAGCGTTCCCACCAGCACGGTAGCGGCTGCCGTGGTGAGAAACAGATTGTTGAGGACAAGCGCGCCTTCGCGGGAGATCGGGTGGAACAGCCCGCCCGCCGTCAAGCTGCCGGCCCGCAACGCAAACAGCACGAAAGAGCCGCCGATGAAGAGAGTCAGGATGCACAGGATGAAGACGCCGCGGCTCGGATCGGTCGCAAAGGCGTGGACCGACGTCAGCACGCCCGAGCGGACGAGGAAAGTGCCGAGCAGCGAAAAGGAAAAGGTCAGGATGGCGAGCAGGATCGTCCATATCTTGAGCGCCGAGCGCTTCTCCATCACCAGGGAAGAATGGAGCAGCGCCGTGCCTGCGAGCCATGGCATGAAGGAGGCGTTCTCCACCGGGTCCCAGAACCAGAAGCCGCCCCAGCCAAGTTCATAATAGGCCCAGTAGGAGCCCATGGTGATGCCGCCTGTCAGGAAGGTCCAGGCCACCAGCGTCCACGGCCTGACCCATCTTGCCCACGCGGCATCGACCCGTCCTTCGATCAAAGCGGCGACGGCGAAGGAGAAGGAGATGGAGAAGCCGACATAACCGAGATAAAGCAGCGGCGGATGGATGGCGAGACCGATATCCTGGAGAATCGGGTTGAGCTCCCTGCCCTCGATCGGAGCCGGAAAGATGCGGCGGAACGGATTGGAGGTCAGAAGGATGAAGAGAAAGAAAGCGGAGCCGATCCAACCCTGAACGGAAAGAACGGTGGCCCGGAGCGAAAGGGGCAGGTTGCGGCCGAAAAGCGCGACGAGCGCGCCGAAAAAGGTGAGGATCAGGACCCACAGCAGCATGGAGCCTTCATGATTTCCCCATGTGCCGGTGATCTTGTAGAGGAGCGGCTGCAGCGAGTGCGAATTCTCCCACACATTCGCGACTGAGAAATCCGACTCGACATAGGCCGAGACCAATGCGGCAAAGGCCATCGCGGTCAGCAGGAAACTGGTCAGGGCGACGGGGGTCCCCACCGCCATCATGCGCTCGTTGCCCGTCCGCGCGCCGGTGAGGGGCACAACCGACTGCACCAGAGCCATGGCGAAGGCGAGAACGAGCGCGAAATGACCTGTTTCGACCATTTTTCTTCCTAGTCGGGCTGCCAGACGCCCTTCGCCTTCAGCCCATCCGCGACATTCTTCGGCATATAGCGCTCATCATGCTTTGCAAGTACGCTGTCGGCCACGAATGTGCCGCCCGGATTGAAGGCCCCTTCCACGACCACGCCCTGTCCTTCCCGGAAGAGATCGGGAAGAATGCCGGTGTAGGTGACTTTCACGGTCTTCTTCTTGTCGGTCACGTCGAAAGTGACGGTCGTTCCCTTGTCACGCACCAGCGTTCCGTCCTTCACCAGACCACCGAGGCGAATCTGTTGGCCTGGGGCGACAATGTTGGTGGCGAGATCGGAAGGCATGTAGAAATAGGACGTTTTCTGGCCGAGCGCGACGAAGGTCAACGTGGTCGCCGCGCCGAGGAAGACGAGGCCGCCGAGAATGACCGAAAGCCGTTTTTGTTTTCGCGTCACACTTCACTCCGTCCGCGCGAGGCCGAGTGAAGCGGCGAAAGTCTGGAGGTCCTTTGCCGCGCCCGTTCCTGCGCCAAGTGCGGCTACGCCGCGCTGCACCGCTTCCTCAGCTTCCTTTTCCTTGCCCAGAACCTTGTAGGAACGGACGAGGCGCCGCCAGCCCTCCGGATCGGCGGGATTGTTCCTGAGTTTCCGGTCGAGATTGGCGACCATCCCCTCGATCATCTTCAGGCGATCCGCGCCGGACATGCCGGAAGCCGCCTGCACGTCGGCGGCAGTGGGACCGGGAGCGGAAGGCGTCGCCTTGGCCGAAGCCGGCGCTGTGGGATTGCCGGAAAGGCTCGCAAGCGCCTCGCTCACTGGTCCACGCCAAGGAGAATCGGAAGAGAGAGAGGCCAGCATGGATTGGAACGCCGTTGCCGCCTCTTCCTTCCTGCCGCCTTGCGCGGCGGCCGTCGCCAGGAAGAAGCGCGCCTTCTCATTCGCAGGCTGCAATTGCAAGGCCTTGTGGAAAGCCGCTTCCGCGCGAGCCGAGATCATGCCGCCATCAGCTCCGGCCATGGCTTCACCGAGGCCCGCCTCAAGCTTGGCGCTGTCGCCGGCGAGACGGATGGCGTTTTGATAGGCGCTTACGGCGTCGTTGAAGCGGTTCATGCGCACATAAATCGGCGCGAGAACCTCCCACCCGCGCGCATCCGATGGATTTTTGGCGAGATAGGCTTCGGCGCGGGCGACAAGCTCGTCAACGCTGCTGTTGGCGGGATTCTTCGCAAGGCGCTCCGCCAGCGGCTCGCCCGGAAGGCCAGGCGAGCCGATCAACGAGTAAAGGCCCCAACTGACAAGGGGAACGGCAAAGACCGCTGCCGTGACCACCCATTTCGCCGACCGGCTATCGCGGGAAGCGCCGGGGACACGCTTCTCATCAGCGCGAAGAATGCGCCGCCCGATCTCGGCCCTTGCTTCCTCGGCTTCCGCCGGACTGATCAGGCCGCGTCCCGAATCGCGTTCCAGTTCCGAAAGCTGGTCGCGGTAGACTTCGATGTCGTGAGCGCCGCCCGCCGCCACGCCCCGAAGGGGGCGCATCAGCGGCCACAGGATCGCGAGACACGATCCCAGCGTTAGAAGCGCAGCGATGACCCAGAACCACATGTGGCTCTCTTACCGATCAAGCGGACTAAAGCCAACAGACGCTCGATGCGGCGATTTGGCGACGGAAGGCGAAGCAGACATTACGACGGAGGAAATAGGGATCAGTTGAGCGGCGTCCAGCTTCCGTCAGGGTTGCGGCAGGCAGCGCCGCGCCCGGTCTGGGAGGTGGTCGCCGTGAACACGGTGTCTGTATACTGCCGGCAATTCTGCGATCCGACCTGATAAGGCTGACCCGCCACAACCTGGCCGCGATATTTTGACCCGGCGTTCTGCCAAGGCACAGGCTGCCCGCTCGGCGTATATTCGAGCGCCTTATACTCCGCCTCGAGCGCGCTGCGGCGATCCTGCCTGCTCAACCCGGCGCCGATCGACCCGCCGATCAGCCCGCCATTCATCTCCTGGAGGATTGTCGAGCCGACCTTCCCGCCCGCCTGTTTTGCCGGAGCACCCGATACAGTCACTCCCGGCCTGGGCGTCTTTTGAGACGCGCAACCTGCCATCAGTCCCGCCCCCATCAGCAGAACCGCGCAAAAGAATTTCCTGCTCATGAAGCCAGTAAGCCCCTCGTGCCTTGGAATGATCCGCCGCGCCATATCGCAGCGCCAATCTGGCGCTTTTCGGGCCGGATTTCAACTTTCGGTGCGAAACCCGCCCAGCGACGCGGTCGGCGGCGGCATGAGGCGCTATTCGGTATAGCACTCACTGCGCCTGTCGCAGGAGCACGACAGCTCGCAAGCCGCCGAGGGGCGAGCGCTCCAGCAGCAGCTTGCCGTCATATTCCCGGATAAGATCATAGACGATCGACAGGCCGAGGCCGCTGCCGGGTTTGGTCTCGTCCAGGCGCCGTCCGCGCTTCAGGACTTCGCGAGCCTTGTCTTCCGGGATGCCTGGACCGTCGTCCTCGATGGTCAACATGAACATCTCGCCAGCCGGACTGGCGGCGGGAGAGAGAGTGACCTTGACCTGCCGGTTTGCCCATTTGACCGCGTTTTCGAGAAGGTTTCCGGTTATCTCCTCGAAATCCTCGCTTTCACCGGCGAATTTTACGTCTTCTTCCGGCAGCGAGAGCGCGATCTGCGCGTCAGGGTTGAGCTTCAGCATAACCCTGACCAGCCGTTCAAGGAGCGGTTTCAACTGCGTCCTGAAGATGACGCTGTCGCGCTGGGCTGCGATGCGGGCGCGCTGCAAATAATGATCCACCTGCTGCTGCATTGCGGCGGCCTGTCCGCCGACAAGATGGCCCTTTTCCCCTCCGATCTGCCTGCTCTCGTTCAGGAGGATCGCGAGTGGCGTCTTGAGCGAATGGGCGAGATTTCCAACCTGCGTTCGCGCTCGTTCGACGATCCGGCGATTGTTCTCGATCAACGCATTGGTCTCGTTGGCCAAGGGCTCGATCTCGGCGGGAAATTTGCCGTCTAGGCGGGTCGCTTCGCCCTCCCTGACCCGCGCAAGCGCCTTGCGGACTCGGTCGAGCGGGCGCAAGCCTATCAGAATCGCGATGGCGTTGATGGCGATCATACCGGCGCCGAAAAGCGCCAGATAAGCGTAAACCTTGTTGTCGAAGCGGGCTATATCGCTGTCGAGTTCGCTCCTGTTCCCGATGACACGGAAGCGGGCGACACGGTTCTTTGTATCGAGAACGAACTCGCTTTCAACCGCTTCTATCCGTTCGCCGGCAAGCCCGGTCGCGGTGTAATGGCGCTGGAAATCGGAATTGAATGGGACTTTCTGGACCGAAGGGGAAGGGATCGGCCCGGTCATCGAAATCGAGCGCAATTCGCCGGTCAAATCCTTGGAAACCGGCGTCACCGACCAGTACCAACCCGATCGCGGGATGCTGAAGCGGAGGTCACCCAGGTCGGGCGAGCCGACGAGGCTGCCGCTGTCGGAAACGCTGACGGAACTGATGAGATTGAACAGATGCGCCTGCAGCAGGCTTTGGAAGCTGTGCTCGCTGGCCTGACGGTAAAGCGTCGAAATGATGGTCGCCACCACCACGAGCATGGCGACCGCCCATACGGTGGAGGACGCGATGACGCGAAAGGCGACGGATCGCGGCCCGAGCTTCATCGCCCGCCAGGCATCGCGGCCGGGATCGGATTCGGGCTCACGCTTCGGGCTCGCGCATACGATAGCCCATCCCGCGCACCGTTTCGATCAGATCGACGCCCATTTTCCTGCGCAGGCGCCCGACGAACACCTCGATCGTATTGGAATCGCGGTCGAAATCCTGGTCGTAAAGGTGCTCCACCAATTCCGTTCGGGAAACCACCTTGCCCTTATGATGCATCAAATAAGCGAGAAGACGGAACTCGTGAGAGGTGAGCTTGAGCGGAACGCCATCGACGGTCGCCTTGGACGATTTGGTATCGAGAAGAAGCGGTCCGCATTCCAGTTCCGACGAGGCATGGCCGGCCGCGCGGCGGATAAGCGCCCTGACGCGCGCAAGCACCTCCTCGATATGGTAGGGCTTGGTGACATAATCATCCGCACCGGCGTCGATGCCCGACACCTTGTCGCTCCAGCGGTCGCGCGCGGTCAGGATCAGGACAGGCATGTTGCGGCCATCGCGGCGCCAGCGCTCGATGACGGATATGCCGTCCATCTGCGGCAGCCCTATGTCGAGGACCACGGCGTCATAAGGTTCTGTATCGCCGAGGAAGTGTCCCTCTTCGCCGTCATAGGCGCGATCGACGACATAGCCGGCATCGACAAGCGCTTCGGCTATCTGCCTGTTCAACTGCCTGTCATCTTCGACGACCAGTACCCGCATGCCGTTCCTGTCCTTCGTCCCCGGAAAGGCCGAAAAATGACCGGCCCGATCAGATGGCGATCGGCCCGTTCTCTCCAGCCTTTTTTCTTAGTGGATGATTCTTTCCAGGCAACTGGCATTTCCAAAATTGGCAACGGAGATCGTCGCGTGACCAAGCCTATTTGGTTGGGACGATAAACTCGACCCGGCGCGGCCGCTGCCCGTCCTTCGCCGGGACAAGCACCACGATTACGCAAACGGTGCGGCCGCTTCGGTTCTGCGGCGCGGCGCGGGCGAGTTGCCCGCCATTCTTCTCCGCCACCTTCTGACCGGCGGAATAGCAGTCCACCCCCACGGGCACGATGTCGGGCAGAACCGAGGAATCGCCGGGTTGCATACCGGCGGGCGGCATAGCGCCCGCAACGGCGGCCGAAAGACAAAAACCGAGGAGCACTGACGCATGGATGAGAGGACGAACATATCTCATGGTCTGCTACTAGTCCTCCTCGGCTGAATGTCGAATGAACGATCGCGGGGTCAGGCATTGACGAGAGGACTCCCGTTCGGCTCACGATCGAATGCCTGTTCCCGCACGTCCCTCACTGCAACTTATGAACGGCTCCGAGCCTTCCGATGATCGCCGCGACGCCGGAGCCGGCGGTGATGACCTGCAATACCGTATCGGTCAGGGTTGAATTGTCCACCCCTGCGAAGGACAAGCCGAACAGTCCGGCGACGGATGTTGCGACCGTGACAAAGGACGCCCAAAGCGTTCGGGACAGGTACCAGGGCTTGGTGGAATCCATATTTCTTCTCCTTTTGCTGTTGAAAAACGTCAGTCGAGAGCAACGATGCAGCTTGCCGGCAGGCCAGGACCAATCGATGCGCTGATCTGCCGGACGGTGATCTCGATCTCCTCCGGTAGGGAGGGGAAATCCGCCGCGAGCTCGGAAGCGACATATGCCCATGAGGGCGAGGAGACCGTCGTGCTGCGCACCACATTACCCGCCGCCGATACATCGACCTGGTAGGCTTCATATTCCTCGCCAAGCGGGATGTCCGCGCCGAGCCAGCTGTCGGCATCCACCCGCCCTCGGCGCATCCAGGTGGCAGTGATGCTTCCATCCGCCTGCTGCCCAGCTTGCAGATGGACCGGAGAGAGCGGCGTCGGCGCGCGAATCCCTCCCACTTCGCTATAAAGGCCGAAAGCAGGACTGGAGAAATCGTAGCCCGCCGGCCCCACGCGCCAATTCAGGAGAAGCCCTATTTCGGAAGATCGCAATCCCGCCGGGAAGATCGCGTCGTCGATCAGCACGAAAGGCGCGCCTTCACCGGCTCCTGCCACCATCGCATCGTCAGTGCCGAGTTGGCCGCGCAGCAGACCCGACAGCGTCCAGACGGATGGTTCGGTCTCGACGGCATTCTGGAACTGCAGGATTTCCCATGCGCCGTTTGCCGCGAGAACCGTCGCGACATTGGCGCCGTTCAGCATCTGCACACGGCTGACGCTTTGCAGTTCACCGCCGCAGAGTCTGACCGACAGCATCCGGCTGCCATCGATCCGACCCGCGAAAACACCGTCGAGCGGGACGGCGAGCTCGCCGATCGTGGCCGGCAGCGATGCTGTGGAACGCAGGCCGAAGCCGCTCTCTTCGGGCGAGGCATAAAGCAACCCGGACTTCCAAGGTTTCGACCACACGGCGGCGCAGAAACGGCTTTCCGGCGCGACGCCGCCGGCGTTCATCGGCAGGTCGAGGAAATGGACAAGCGGCTCGCCGGCGACTGCCGGTGAAAGCGCTGCATAGGCGGGCAGCCTGACTCGCCAGGGGAAAGGCGCCACCCGCTCGATGCGGCGCGCGGTGACTTGCCGCGTCAGTCCCTCGTCGATCTCGGTGACGATATAACCCTGCGCTCCCCCCGCGCCCCTCAGTCTGAGGACAGACCCGGGCAGCGCATCAACACCGCCGGCGGGAAGCGCAAATTTCACGAGTTCACGCCCGAGCCAATCGCGCCTCAGCCACTCCGCGACCAGCGCATCCGCCTGGCTCGTCTCGAGCACGCCGGCAAAGCCGATTGTCTGCTCGGCCGCCCCTGAGGCTTCGCCGTGGCGGCTTCGGGCGGTGGCGGATTGGTAATCGTTCAAAAGATCCTGGAACTGGAGCATTGCGCTTGCTGGAAGCGCGTGATCGGGGTCGCGCGTCTTCTGAACAGCCGGCTTGTCGCCCTCCGCCGCCACCATCTCGTCGATGACAATCCCGGCGGTGGCCAGCGCGCCTTCGCTCCTGATGACGAGATCACCCGCTTGCTCGAACGCGGCCAGACCGAAAAGATCACAAAGAGGATTGAGCGCCGCTCGCGCGGTATCGGGATGAGACACGACATAACCGGCGATAGTGCCGTCCGCTCCCGTCACCTCGGCAGCAGGCAAGGCGTGGTCGCCGAGTACGGCATTGGCGAGATCGCCAAGGGTTGGAGAAGTAAGCCGGCCGTTCAGCCAATGGCCCGCGGACCAGTCGGCGCCGTCGCTCCAGATATCAGAAAGCAGCGGGAAGGCGGGGAATGGCCGTGCGTCCCATGCCCAGGCATAGAGCCGCTCCACGTCGATCATACGGCCGCCATAGACGCTGGAAACAGGGTTTTTCGCGGGATCGAAAGCGGCGCTCGCCGGATCCCAATAGCTGTAATGAGCGGACAGGAAGCGATGTTGGGCAAGATCGGAACGGCCGCCGCTCGAAAAATAGGGAACAGCGCTCTCCGACGATTTCGGATCGGGGAAAACGTTGGGCTGGTTCGGCCCCTTGTCGACGGCGGGACAGCCGAATTCCGTGAACCATACCGGCTTTGCTTGCGGCGTCCAGGCTGTCGGCATGGCGGCTTCCACGCCCGCAATCCGGTTGTGGTGGGCGTTGCTCCACCAGCTCAGGATGTCCTTATAGCGAAACACCCAGGGCTTACCGAACGCTCCGTCCGTGATCGCGCTTCGCCGCCTCGCGGAACGCGCTTCCGCGCTTTCGTAATACCAGTCATAGCCTTCCCCGCCAGCGATCGCCGCTCGGAGGCCGTCGGGATCATGCGGGCCGGAAAAACCCTCGGGATTGCCGCCGGCGTAATCGGCGTCGCGCCAGTCGGCGAGCGGCATATAGCTGTCAATGCCGACGGCATCGATGGCCGCATGCGACCAGAGGGGATCGAGATGGAAGAAAACATCGCCCGAATCGTCCGAAGGACGGTAGCCGAAATATTCGCTCCAGTCGGCGCCATAGGTGATTTTGGTCGCAGCCCCCAGCACCGAGCGTACATCGGCGGCAAGCGTGGCGAGCGCCTCTACGAACGGGAACGCGTTGACGTCGTCCCTAAGCGTTGTCACGCCTCTCATTTCGGATCCGAGCAGGAAAGCGTCCACGCCGCCGGCAGCGACCGCGAGATGGGCGTAGTGCAGGATCAGGCGCCGATAGCCCCAATCCGCTGTATTCCCAGAAAAGGCAATCGTGTCCGCCTGTGTCGCGAAATCGGAAATGGCGGCATCGCCGCAGAACGCGGCGATTTCGGCGCGCACAGCCGCCGTTTTGTCCGAAGTGCCCGAAAGGCCCGGCGCCGGCATTGAGGTGATGCGGCCGCGCCAGGGATAGGCCGGCTGCGCCGCACCTCCATAGGGATCGGGCAGGCTGTTCCCGGAAGGCACATCCACCATGATGAAGGGATAGAGCATGACCTTCAGGCCTCTTCCCTTTATCTCGGCGATTGCGTCCATCACCGTCCTGTCGGATGGCGTGCCGCCATAGGCGGCCGAACCGTTGACTTGGGAAATCACCGGCGCGTCTGGGCGCTCTATCCCGGAAACCTTCCAATTTTGCGAGAAGCCGTGAGGATCGGCCTGCGTCACCATCGGGCGGATGGCGCACTGCCCTGCCCTTAGATCATCGCCGAACCAGGCCACCACCAGGCCAATATTTTGGAGGTTCGGGCAGAGCGCCTGCAACTCATCGAGCGAGGCGACAAGATCGGACCGCGCGGTCAGCACATGACGGTTGACCGCCTCGCTCGCGCCCTTCTGCGCCGTATAGGTGATCGGGTCGGGTGACAGGCCGTATTCGGTCGCGCCAGGAATGAGCGCGACAGCCCGCATCTGCTTGTGGAGATCGCCGGCCGGCTTCAGCACCTCGAACTGGAATTGCGGGATGCGATTGCCGTAATCACCAAGCGGGAAATGCTCGAAAACGACATAGGCCGCGCCGCGATAGGCCGGCGCGTTGCCCGCCCCCTGCTTGGCTTCGATCAGGGGATCGGGCTGCTGACCCTCCGTGCCCTTATAGGCGCGGATTTCGTAAAGCGTCTGGTCGAGTTCGCGCCCATCCGCCCAGATGCGGCGCAGCCCGGCTATCTCGCCTTCACAGAGCAGGAAGGCGACGTTGGCGAAATAGGAATAGGTGGTGACGCTCGCGCCGCCCTTGAAGCCCTGCCGCTCGGTCCGCCGGCTCTCCTCGAACCGCGTCGCCCAGATCATCGTGCCGCCGATGCGGACCGCGCCATAGACGCGGGGGATCGGCGCGCCATCTTCCGCTGTGAAGGCTGCCGCGGCCGCCAGCTTTCCGCTCGTATAGTGGCGGGTGCTGCCGATCAGAGCCCGGTCAGTTAGATAACCGGCCGTCGCGCCGGCGGCGGAGCCGATGGCCGCCCCGACAGGGCCAAGAATGCCGCCGAGGAACGACCCGGCAGCCTGCAAAAGCAATGTCGCCATGGAAAATCAGCCTCGGAGGTCGAGCTTCGACGAGTATGAGGGAAACGAGAACACGCCGGCTATGCGGCGGCGCCAATGCGGTACGAGCGCCGAGACAAGCACCGCCTGCCCTTGATAGGCGTGAATGAAGCTGTCGGGCGCGACCATGATGCCGGCGTGTTTGGCCGGCGCATTCGGCCGCCAGCGGAAAATCACGAGATCGCCCGCCGCGAGACGGTCTCCCGGCTTTTCGCAACAATATCGGCGAGCGGCTTCGAGAAGCTTATCTTCGCCGCCTGCCTCCGCCCAGTCGGCTGCGTAAGGCCCGGGATCTTCCGGCTCGACGCCATAAAGCTCGCGCCAGACGCCACGCACCAGTCCCAGGCAATCGCAGCCGACGCCCTTCAATGAACCCTGATGCCGATACGGCGTGCCGAGCCACGCCATGGCGGCCTCAATGACCGCCTCGGCCATCATTTCGTCAACGGCTGTCATCATGGCACCAGGGGTTCTCCGTCGAAATCCGCGCCGTCGGTGACATAGCCATAGGCGGCGTCATTGCCCGGCAGGTGCGGAAAACCGCGGAAGTTGAGGGGATTTGCGAATTTCGCCTTGCAGGTCTCGAAGGATTTGTCGCAGCCGGCGACGATATGGAACGTGTCGCCCGCCTCCGGCTGAACAGGCCCGTTCCACCAGAATTTCAGCGCCACGCCATCCTGCCTTACCTGATGGTCGATGATGCGGCTTGTAGTTCCTTTGAGGGAACCGGAGGTCCAGGTGAGAAGGCCACTCGAAAACCATTGCGCGGCGAAGTCGTCGAGGCCGGAGACCACGAGCGTATCCGCGGTCTCCAGCGAAACGACCGCGCCATCGCCGGAAAACCCGGGCTTGGTCAGATCAAAGCCGCAGCGCGCGTCGCCAAGCTCCGCATCGCAACTACGGCGGGCGTAGCGGCCGTTCGGCTGATCGAGGCTTTGGGAAAAACTCTCCAGTTCCACGATCAGCTTGCCGTCGCTTCGAGTGATCTTGCCGACGACGGCCTTGCGAATGACGGCGAAATCGGCTGGGATTTGCCAATTGACCAGCATCGTCTCGACGGTTGCCCCGTCATAGCGTCCGGCCTCGATGTCTTCTTCGGTGATGGCGGCTGAGGAAAGCGCTCCTTCGATATCGACCGTATCGACGGCAAGCCCAAGCGAAGAACGCGCCTCGCTTGCTGTAAAGCCCGTCTGCGGTTCGAAGGAAACGCCGTCGATTTCGAGGGTCAGATCGTGATCGGTAAAGCCGAGCACAATTCCATCCGTTCGCGTCAACTTCCAGCACTGACAAACCGTCGTCGCGGTTCCAGCGAGATGGCCGGCGAGGCTTGGCGGATAAAGGCTCAAAGCTGTACCTCCACAAGCGGGATCGACGGGATCTGGCCGGCCTTGAAGGCGGTCAGGCTGATCTCGATCCTTTCGGCATCGAAGCGGACCGGTACGTCGAAGACGTAGCCTGCCGTCACCGCCGCACCCGCCGCTGGAATGGCTGAAGCGGCGAAAACGACCGATCCCGTGTCGTCGTCGAAAGTGAAATCCGCAGGGCTCGATCGCTCCGTCCCTGCCACTGCCACGAGAAGCGTTCCGGCTGCGGGTTTGCGTATCAGCCGGGCATAGGCATCGGGCGGACCGCCATAGTTCTTTACCAACGGAAAGCTTGCCGCCCGGCCATCGCCTGTTCCGAGCGTCTGGTCGAGTGGGGACGGCGTCGCGGAAGGACGGCAGGATTTCATGTCGAAAGGATCGCGGAAGCGGAAGGCGTAAAGCGAGCCGCGCCGCGCCTCGAAAAAAGCCAGCACGTCGTAGAGGTCCTCCAGGCTTCTTACGCCCGAACCGGCATCGTAACAGCGGCGCGATTGCGAGAAGCGGGCGTTGCGCTTCTCACGGCCGGAGGTGAGCTGGATGATTTCGTTCTTGCGGTCGGGGCCGCCCGTCGCGCCGAAGGAAACGGCGAGCGGAAAGAGCACGTCGTGGAAGCCGTTGCTGTCGGTCATCTCAGAGGCTCCTTGAGCCGCGCGAAACGGCGCGGGCGAGCATGGACGTCACCTGGCTTTCCGATTTGCGGAAGGAAGATGCGTCCTGGGTCGTAACGTTGAAAACGACATTGACCCCACCCCTGCTGCCGGAGGAGGCGACGCCCAGGCTTCCATCCGAACCGCGGCGCAGCGGCAGGATCGCTTCGGAACCGGCTTCACCGGCAAGCCCCAGACCGCTGCTCATCGGAAAATAGGTTGGCGAAGAGACCACGCCTCCAGAGGCGAACGGTACGACTCCTCCCTTGGCGAAAGGCAGCACGCCTGATCCGCCAAAAAGACTGGAGAAGAACGATGACGCGAGATTCTCCAGCGGCTTCAGTCCCTGTGTCAGCGCCGTACCTGAAAGGCTGAGCGCGATCTCGCGTAATACGGCGTTGAGATCCTTGCCGCTGACGGCGGCGCCTCGCAGCGCGCTGGTGAGGGATGTGCCGAAATCTTTTGAGAGGCCCTGCAAATTCTTCAGCGCGTCTTCGAGCGGGCTGGTGTCCGCGCTGATCCTGACGGTCATGTCTTCCGCCATGTCGTCTCCTCTTTTTTGTCGGGGAAGCGAGCCATGAGGCCGATGAGGTCCGCCCGCTGCAACACGCCGCCCCCGGCGCGGTCGAGGCCAGTTGCGGCCAGGAACTCGCGCGGCGTCATCGCCCAGAAATCATGTGGTGAAAGCCGCAGCAGGCCGAGGCCGACATGCATCACGTCGGCCCAGGGAAACGGGTTCGTTCCGGCTGCCGCGGCGGCTAGGGGTTTGCGGGCAACCCGCCCTCAGATGCGCCGAAGGTCACGGCCAGAAGTTCGGAGACGATCCTCGCATAACCTGCCGCGCCGTCGTCGCAGCGCATGGCGCGGACATCCTCATCCGCGACCGCGGCGCCGCCTCCGCGCAACCCGGCGCCGATCAGTTTGACCAGATCGGAAGCAGACAGCCTGCCGGTCGAAAATCGCTCGACTAAGGCGCCGAGATCGCCGGCCTCGAAGGCAGCCTCCAATTCCGCCAGCGCGCCGAGCGTCAGGCAGAGCCGGTATTCCTTTCCGTCGAGGATGGCGGCAATTTCGCCGCGTCGCCTGTTCACGCTCATGGCGCGGCCGTGAAGCTGACGGCGCCGGCTGATTCCAGCGCGATGTCGAACGTTACTTCGCCATCATGATTCCCGGAATATTCCAGCGCCGTTATCTGAAACGGCCCCGCAATCGTGCCGAAATCGGGCAGAATAAGCTGCCAGGGGGAAATGCTGGCATCGAAGAATTGCGCGCGAATAGCGGCATCCGACGGGGCATCCTTGAAGATACCCGATCCGCTGACGGAGGCGCGCTGCACGCTGCTGCCGGCCAGAAGCTCGCGCCAGCGCCCGGCGGAATCCGCATCGGTGATGTCCACCGTCGCGCTATTGAAGGACAGCCGCTTGGTCCGCAGCCCGGCGACGGTGATGAAATTGCCGGATCCGTCTCCATCAAGCTTAAGGAGAAGATCCTTTCCTTTCTGTGCGACCATTCAAGGTCTCCCTGTTTGAGGCAGTCGGCGGATCGGCAATGTGAATCGGGAAAAGCATTCCGATTGCCAACTGCCCATTGCCGATTGCCGAAAAATCAATCCGCTTCCGTCAGCGCCCGGAAGCGCAGCAGACCGTGATAGACGATCAGATCGTCGTCGAACCGCACTTCCGCGAAATCGAAGCGCAGGCTGACGAGATGATGGCCGTCGAGCGTCAACGAGGCATCGTCGAGCACCGCGCGCGCCGCCTCCATGATCGCCAGCGCCTCCGCCTTGCCATGCGCTTTCGACCAGACATGCAGTGTGAAAAGCTGCTCGACGCCGCTTTCCGTGCTGGTCGACCAATCATAAACGCTGGTGAGACCGAAGGTGATATAGGGGAAGGCGACATGCGGCGGCGCATCATCGTATATCTTTGGGCCACCAAGCGCCGCGACCAAGGCCGTGTCGTTGCCCAACGCGGTAAAAATCGCCTTTTGAAGCTCAGCCGCGGGCGAGGCCATTGGACTCTCCCTTCGTCTGCGGCTGCGCTTTCCTGCCGGGCTTCGGTTCCGTTTCCGGTGATTGGGGCGGTTTTGGACGACGCCTGGTTTCGAAGTCATCTCCAAGCGAATGCGCTTTCATGCGAAGTGCGCCGACCAGACCGTCAAGCGTCAGGCGAAGCGTGAAGTTCATTGTCCGGCCTCGCTGGTTTCACAAAGGAGATAGCGTCCGGTCTCATCGGGATCATAGACGGTCAGTATGTCGAAGAGGCGATCTCCCTTGCGGAAGCGCATCCCACTTTCGATGGAGGCATCCTGCCTGACAGTCATGCGATGAGTGACGGTTCGGACGGTCTGCCCCGTGTTCACTGTTCGCCTTACCGCCAACAGCTCCATGCGGGCAAAAAGCGTCGCCACGGCGCCCCAACTCCGCGTTGTGCCGCCATATCCGTCCGGCGCGACAGTGGCGCTTTCCAGCACCAGTTCGTGGCGCAGTTCGCCCGGATTAATCGTGAGCGCCCGCATCAGAGCCTCGCCAACCTGTAGCCTGCCACCAGCCGCTCGAAATCGGCCGGTATGGAAACCGGTTGGTCGGCGACGCCATAGTCTGCCCGGAACTCATACCAGTGCGCGACGAGCAGCAGGATCGCCCGCTTCAGCCTGTCGGGAACGGCGTCGGCCGTATCGCCGTAGCCAGCGGTGAAATCGACCTCCAGCCCGTTCATGACCCGCAGCGCGCCGGGCGAGGTTCCGAGAAGGAGCCGGGCGGGACGGGCATCCGTGTCGACCTGATAAGTCGATGGATCGATGACAGACGCAGCGCCGCTGTCGTCATAGGTCGTGACGGACAGGATCTGGCTGACCGGATTGCGGAACAGCGCGATGCGGCCGCCGCGCGGCCAGCAATCCCGCGTCAGTCGCCAGCTTTGGGTGATCAGCGCCAGGCCGGTTTGCGCCTCGACCTCATCGCGCGCGGCGCGGATGAGGCCGGCGATCAGATCGTCCTCGCTGTCATGGCTTATGCGCAGATGGGTCTTGGCTTCGTCCAGGCTGACCGGCTCGACAGCCGGCGCGACGGTGCGAAAGAGAGTCATGAAAAACCTATAAGCGATTGAAAAGAAAACGGCCCCGGCGGGAGGAGAACCGGGGCCGCATTCGACGAACCAGCGGGTGGAAGAGGTGTACCATCCGCCTGAAGAAACCGCGAAAGTTCTCAGCTCACGCCGAATTTCAGGAGCTTGATCGCGTCGAAATCCTGCACCCCGCCTCCGACGCGTTTGGTGGTGTAGAAGAGCACATAGGGCTTGGCGGAATAGGGATCGCGCAGCACCCTCACGCCGCTCCGGTCCACCACCAGATAGCCGCGCTGGAAATCGCCGAAGGCGAGCGGCGTGGCGTCGGCGGCGATATCGGGCATGTCCTCCGCCTCGACGACCGGGAAGCCCATCAGCATGGCGCGGCTGCCAGGCGCGGCCGGCGGCTGCCAAAGATAGTTGCCATCGGCATCCTTCATCTTGCGGATGGCGCCCTGCGTCTTGCGGTTCATCACCCAGGAGGCATTCTGGCGATAGCCGGCCTTCAACGCATAGACCGTATCGATCAGGATGTCGGAGGGATTGCTCGCCGGCCAGGCGCCCGAAACGCCAGTCGCGGTATAGCCGATCTTGCCCCACGCCCAATCCGCCTCGGCTATCGTGGTGTAAGACAGGAAACCCTTCGGCTTGCTCGTCCCATCACCCGAAACGAAGGCGGCACCCTCCTGCTCGGCAAAGGCCGTCTCGACTTCCGTCCCGATCCACTGGTCGATATTGACGATGCTGTCCTCCAGAAGCGCCGCGGTCGCCGCCGGCATGGCATAAAGCTCGGCCGTGGGGAACTGAAGCTCGTCCAGGGTCGGGCTGTTGGTCTGCGGCCGCGCCGCCGTCTCCGCCACCCAGCCGACCGCCGGCCCGGAAATGGCGAAGGGCTTCTTCAGCACCGCGCCGGACACTTTTATGACCGACGCGATCGAGCGGATCGGCGAGATCGCGGCAAGCCGCTCGCCGATTTCGGCTTCCGTCTCGTCCGGCACCAGATAGCCGCCGTCCTGGCCGGAGCCGTAGGACATCGCCTTGGTGTCGAGTGAACGCAGGAGCCGGTCGTCGCCCGACCGAACATAGGCGTCGAAGGCCTGCTTGTGCTCGCTGGGCAGCGGCTGCAAGCCGCGATCGCGGCCGAGCGCCGGCCGCGCTTTCCGGACCATTAACCCGTCCAGCGCCCGCTTCTGCTCGTCGAGGGCGCGAGAGATACGGTCGACCTTCTCGGTCGTCACCACATCCGGTCCGAGCCGCCCTTCGATCTCGGAGAGCCGTTCCTCATTGGCGCTCTTGAAGGCCTCGAAGGAGGTCATGAGTTCGCCAAAGGCGCCCGTGATTTCGGCCACGGTGCCCGCGGACTTCGTTTCCGGCATGCCGGATAGTTCGCTTGTCGTCATTTCACCTTTTCCTTTCGTTGATTGTTTTGTGGGCGTTGATCATTCTGGTGGCACGGCGGATCGCGCCGGCAAGCTTCAATTGTGCTAGGCGCTCACCGTCGTTGCCCGGACGCCACGTTTTGACACGTTCGACGCGCGCGCCGGGCAGCATGGGGAAGGTGACGATGGAGATTTCCCACAGATCCGCTTCCAGGATGTGGCGGATGCCGGTACGCGGATCGCTGCGGGCGCGGCTGGCGCGAAAGCCGATGGAAAGCCCGTCGAGCGCGCCGTGGCGCATCAGGTCGAGCACCTCGCGGGCGCGCTTCACCCCGGCCGCCAGCTTTCCGCGCACGAAGAGGCCCTTGCCGTCCTCGGAAATCTCGGTCCAGGTGCCGATCGGCTCGTTCGGGTCGTGCTGGTAGAGCATGCGGATGCCGGCCGCACCGCGCGCCTTGAGCGATCTGGCGAACGCGCCGCGCTCGACCGCATCCTTCGCCAGATCGACAACCCCGAACAGGCTCGCATAGCCGGTGAAAGTGCCATCCGGCGCGACCTCGTCCAGGCGCAGATCGATGAATTTGCGCTCATCGAGCCGTGGCATTGTTTCAGAGGTCATCGGTCATCCTTTCAATATCCCGCAAGGCGCTCTCGCCCGATCGCCGCCGCGTCAAAAGCCGCATCAGGAAGCCAAGCGCCCACCAGGCGGACAGGCTGGCGGCCGCCGAGCCCATCAGCGCCAGTTCGCCGGCGCCCAACCTGTCCTCAATGCCGAGTTCGATCGCGATCTTGAGGCCGACCGTGCCGCCGAAGACGAGGCCGCTGACGAGCCCGACGGCGAAACGCGCCGCCGCCTCGCGCCGGCCTTTCGGCAGGATGTAGACGAGCGAGATCGCCGAGCCGGCGATCGCACCGGTCCCTTTCACCGCCCACAGAAAGGCGGCGCCGGACATGCTGGACATTTTTTGGTTCCGTTCAGGTAGAATCTAAAGCTGGGGAAGCCGTCTCACAGCTTTAGCAAGAAGAAGATTTCGATATCTTCCGGATCACCGCTCCGCGCCCAGGCGCGGTTGGCCTCCTGATAATTGGAATAGGTGTTGTCGTGCGACTACACGATCTTGTTGCGTGCGAGCTTGAACAATTCGCGGATTTGCTGGCCGTTCGTGGGCCAGACGCAGGCAGGAGAGTTCTCCACAATTCGACGAGATCATTGTCGCTGTAGCGCTCACTGGTCAGTTCGTCGAGGATGGGCGCGAACGCCTCCTGCTCCTCCGCGGTCAGGCCCCTGAGGCCGAGCCCGGCAACCTCATCCAACGAGTGGTAAAACTCATAAAAATGAGCAGAGAATTGCCGACAGAACTTGGCAAGGAGCGGAGACATCGCGGTGGCGTCCTGGACGGCGCGCCGAGCGCAAACGCGCGCTCCTCCAAGGCACTATTTCTGTTGCCGAATCCGTTCCCGAGCGGCCCGCAGGAGCTCACGAATCTGATTGCCGTTCGAGAGTTGCACGTTCTCGTCCGCTGGCGAGCGTCGCCACACTCTGACAAGATCATCTGCGCTGTAGCGGGGACCGATGAGATCGTCCAGCAGTGGCGCCAGACGCGCCTTTTCATCCGCCGACAACCCCTTCAGACCAATTCTCGCGGCATCATCGTGGGATGAAACGAGTTCATAGAATTTCGGGAAGAAATTCGCGAAGAATTTCGCGAGGACCGCCTCCATCGCTATACCTCGCTTTTCATAGACCGTCATCTTTACCTCTATTTCTGGGAAAGGAGGTGAAGACATAATATCCTCTCTTTGATCGTATGTCGTGTCTGATGACAACGCCCACACTGTACGTCTTTCGAAAAGCGATGTCTGGATGATCTTCTGACCTTCTCGCCTCACGGCCTGTGGCAAATCCGAAACGCTCTTCAAGATACGCCTCGTCTTCATTGCCGGAAGCGACCTCATCCACCGTTCCCTTATTCATCCTCAGGACACGGTTGGTAAGGTCATTGGCGTTCTCGATGGAATCGAAGGTGCCCTCTTGGCCGTCCACGTAGTCATATAACCACCCTCGAAATGTCTTTCGTTTCAGGCTTTCAACCAGTTCCGCATCAGTCTTCCCGACATGGTCGCGGATTGCATGGCCAATGCCTGCCGGTGCCTCCTCTGCTCTCAGATCGACCGAGTAATGCCTTTTATCGTGATCTTGAGTGCCTCCCGTGACAATAGGGTCAACGTTATGTCCGATCCCGGCAAAAGCTCCGCTGCCGCCCCCATCCGTCCACCGTCCTCCACCGGGACTGCCGGCAGGCACGCGCGGCTCGTCCGGCCGGAAGCCTGCCTTGAGGCTGCGATGGAAATCATCGCCGGCGGCGAGTACGCACCAGGCCGCGACGGCGTAGTTCAGCCTTACCAGGCTCGTTCCGATAGTTGCGTTCATGCCGAAGCGGCCTCACCGGCCGCCGAGCGGCGGGTAGCCGACGGCCTCGCGTTTCTCGTCCTCGGTGAGGAAATCGGCGGCGCCGATACGGGCCCAGAGCGCATCCTGCTCGCCCGAGAGGCCAGCGACCTGGTCGGCGTCGTACCAGAGCCGCAAATCCTCGCCGTAGAGCGCGGAGAACCAGGCGGAAAGTTCCTTGGCGATGCGCGAGACGAGCGGGATGATCGTGTGGCGATAGAAGGCGCGGTTCGCCTCCTGATAGTTGGAATAGGTGTTGTCGCCCGGAATGCCGAGCAGCATGGGCGGCACGCCGAGCGCCAGCGCGATGTCGCGCGCGGCGGAATTCTTGGCCTCGACGAAATCCATGTCCTTCGGCGTCAGCCCCATCGCTTTCCAGTCGAGCCCGCCTTCGAGCAGGAGCGGCCGGCCGGCGCGGCGGGCGCCGGAATAGCCCTCCTCCAGTTCCGTCTTCAGCCGCTCATATTGCTCGTCGGTCAGGTTGCCGCCCTCCTTCGGCGCATAGACCAGCGCGCCGGAGGGCCTCGCCGAATTGTCGAGCAGCGCCTTGTTCCAGCGGCCGGCCGCGTTCTGGATATCGAGCGCGGCAAGGGCGGCTTCGAGCGGCGGGAAGCCGTAATGGTCGTCAAGCGGATGGAAGAGCGACAACTGCAAAGCCTCGCCTTCCGACCCGTTGAAGAGCGGCACGGTGCGGCTCACCGCCGTCTGGCTGTATTTCAGCGCGATCGGCCAGCCGGCCGCGTCGGTCAGCACCGCCACGCGATCGGGCCGCAGAAGATGAAGCTCCGCCAGCGCCCCGGCATCGACCCGTTCGAGATAGGCGCTGCCCGACAGGATGAGATAGCCGTAGAGCGCCTCCATGAAACTCGCGCCGGCCTGCCGGTGGTTCGGCCGTGCGAGGAGATCGAGCAGCGGATGTGCGGTCAGTTCGCTCGCGCCTTGATAGAGCAGCCAAGGCACGGCGGAAGCCGTTTCGGCGACGAGGCGCACCGAGCGATGGACGACCGCGTTGCGCATGAAGCCCTCACGGGCGAGCGCCGAATAGTCGCGGCGCGTCCAATGCGCCTCGCCCTCGACATGCAGCGTCACGAAGCCATAGCCGCCGCCCTTTCCTTCAGGCGCGGCCTTTCCTCCCGGACGCTTCGCCCAGGGCCAGATGAGTGACATTGTTTGGTGTTCTCCTGTGAACGGACGGCAGTCGGCAGGTTGGCGGTCGGCAGTCGGCAGTCGGCAAAGTCAGAACCAAAAATTCAGCTTGGCATCGAGAGCCGCATATTTTCTGCCGCCTTTCTTCCGACTGCCGATCTGCCTATTGCCGACTGCCGTTCTTATGCCGACTGCCGCCTATTCAATTCCCCTCACCCTCGGCTCACCCCCGCCGCCGAGCAGCAATTCGCCGACAGCCCAGACAAGCGCGTCGAGCCGGTCGGGCGAGCGGCCGTTGGAGAGACCGTCCGGGCCGAAATCGCACATCTCGTCCTCCAATTCGGGGAAGCGGGCGGCGTGCGCCACCCTGCCTTGCTCGTAAAGCGCGGCAACCGGTTCGGCGCGCAGCCATTTACCGCGATGGGCGCGGCGGGCGCGGACCGGCACAGCCGGATCGACGGTGGAAAGCACCGCCGTCACCATGTCGCCGCCCTGGTTCACCTCGGCGACGATGCAATCCGCCTCCAGTCGGTGGTAGAGCGCGACGGCGGCGGCAGCCCAGGCACGCGGCTTGGCGGCCCTGACGCTCGCATCCGCCAGAACCACCGCATTGCCGGCCCGATCGAGCCCCGCCGCGACGATGCCGCAAGCGTCCGAGGAACGGTTGGCGCTCGCCGGCGGATCGACGGCGACGACGATGCGCTGCAATGGCCCGTACGGCATTGCGGCCGCCTTCTCCAGCATGGCGCGCGACCAGAGCGCATCCGGCCGCTCCTCGATCAGTTCGCCATCCAGTTCCTGCCGGCCGAGCCGCGTTCCGGCATAGCGTTTCTCCATCGCCTCCAAAAACGGCCGAGCGAGATTGCCGGCATTCTCCGCCGTCCTCATATGCGTCACCACCACCGAGGAGTCATCCAGCAGGCGGCGCAGAAGCGGCACAGGCTTCGGTGTTGTCGTGACGATCTGGCGCGGGTTTTCGCCGAGCCTGAGGCCGAATTGCAGCATGTCGAAACATTGTTCGGCATGTTTCCATTTGGCGAGTTCGTCGCACCAGGCCGCCTCGAATTGCGGGCCGCGCAGGCTTTCCGGATCCTCCGAGGAAAATACCTGCGCCACTGCGCCGTTCTCCCATAAAAGCCGTCGCCTCGTCGCCTCGTAGCGCGGCCTGTCGCCCCGCGCCGTCGTGATGATGCCGGAAATGCCCTCGATCATCACCTCGCGCGCGTCGGCCAGTGTCTCGCCGACCAGCGCGATGCGGCCATGCCGGCGCGTGGCGAAGGGCGGCAGGCCGCGCACGAGCGCATTCACCCATTCGGCGCCGAGCCTTGTCTTGCCCGAACCCCGCCCGCCGACGACCAGCCAGATCGCCGGCTCAAATTGAATAGTTTTACGCAATTCCGGACGCAAAACCGCTTCACACTTTTGCTGGAATTGCTCCGAGAGCAGCGGATATTGCTTGAAACGGGCCTCAGTCAGCCACGCCCCATCGGCGCGCAAGACACCGGCCAGCCCGACATTCTTCCGCAACCATTTGTGCTGCGAGTTCACGGGCCAGTTCGACCATACGGCCGTTGATGCGATCGAGAGTGGCGGCCATGTCTTCATCCTGTCTCTTCTGGTTCTCTTTTGCGACCGCAGCGTCAGCGCCGGGCCGCATGATTTCGCCGATTTTCTCAAGACTTCTGATGATGCTTATAATGGCTTCGATCTCTCCCTTCTCGACGCGGCCGCCTTCCTCCAGGGCTTTGCGCCACAATCCCTCCACATGGGCCAGCACGGGTTCGGTGGTCGCGCGAATGCGCTCGGCGATCTCGTCCGGCGCGAACCGGTCGAGCGCCCAGTTTTCGCGTTCGGCGGTCGCCTTCAGCCGCTCATAGGACCGGCCGGAAACATCAGCCAGAAGTTCAAGCGTCGGCCGCGCACCCTCGGCAAGAGCACGCAAGGCGCTGTCTCGCGCTGTCCATTCGCGCATGGCTGAAAGATCCTGAGAAGTTGGAAAACGTTTGGGCGAAGGCCCGAAGAGAAAGTGGCCCTCAAATGGGAAGCGGGACCCCGTCTCGCCCGCTGGCCACACATTCCCGACGATAGCGAGAAGCTACCAAACCACCGTCACGGTGTCAAGGATTATTTTCCTATAAAATTTATTCAACCTAGCGGTTGACTGTTCCTCCGTGCTCCTCTACATTCAACCTCATGGTTGAATTAGTATCCGATCCGTTGGACACTGTCTTTCACGCGCTTGGCGACGCGACGCGGCGGCATATGCTGCGCGATCTGGCGGAAGGCGAGCGCACGGTGAGCCAGTTGGCCGAACCTTTCGACATTTCGCTCGCGGCTGCCTCCAAGCACATCAAGGTGCTGGAGAGCGCCGGGCTCATCCGCCGCGAGGTGCGCGGGCGCACGCATTGGTGCTTTCTCGAACCCGGCCCTCTCGCCAGCGCGCAGGAATGGCTGAACTATTACGAGCATTACTGGAGCGACCGTCTCGATGTCCTCGAGCATTTGCTCCGCCAGGAGGATGCCGAAAAGGCGGCCACCTCCAAAAAGCGCCCCACACCGAAGAAAGGAGACGAGAAATGAACCGGCAGGTATCTCCCAGCGCCTTTGGCGCCTTAACCGAACCCGCGACGCTCACCATCGAGCGTCTTCTGCCCGGCCCGATCGAGCGCATCTGGTCCTATCTCACCGAAAGCGACATGCGCAGCAAATGGCTCGCCTCCGGCTCCATGGAGCAGAAGCCCGGCGCGAATTTCACGCTCACCTGGCGCAATGACCAGCTTACCAATCCGCCCGGCAAGCGGCCGGAAGGCTTTTCCGCCGAGCACAGCATGGAAAGCCGGGTGATCGAAATCGACAAGCCGCGGAAGCTCGCCTTCACCTTCGGACAGGGGGAAGTGACAATCACCCTGACGCCAAAAGGAAACGACGTGCTGTTGACGCTCGTCCACACCCGCCTGCCCGAGGGCGCCATGAGGCTCAAGGTCGCCGCCGGCTGGCATGCGCATCTCGACGTGCTCGCCGCTCGCGCATCGGGCAAGGAGCCAGAACCGTTCTGGGATCATTGGCTCGAACTCAGGAACGAATACGAGAAGCGTATTCCGGCCTGAACAGGCACTGAACGCAAACGCATAAGGCTGGCGCGGGATTTAGCGCCAGCGCAGGAAACGTGTGCCCGGCCGGTACGCGATGGGGCAGCCATTTCCTGAAATGACCCCCACCCTGTCCCTCCCCACAAGGGGGAGGGAACTCCGGCACCAATGCTCGTCCTGCTACGGCGCCGACGGTGTTTAGCAGAAGCGCCGAAGCGCGTTCCCTCCCCCTTGTGGGGAGGGACAGGGTGGGGGTCACACCTGAAAGATCACGCAGCAGTTCAACAAGGAAAGGAGACCATCATGCATACCCAGATAGCTTCACGTACGGAATGGCTGAAGGAGAGGCTCGCCCTCCTCGACGCCGAGAAGGAACTGACCCGCCGCAGCGACAGGCTGGCGGCGGAGCGGCAGGCCTTGCCCCGGGTCAGGATCGACAAGGAATACAGCTTCGACACGGAAGGCGGCAAAGCCACGCTGAAGGACCTTTTCGGCGGCCGCTCCCAGCTCATGATCTATCACTTCATGTTCGGTCCCGACTATACGGCCGGCTGTCCCTCCTGTTCGTCCATCGCCGACGGCTATAACGGCATTTTCACCCATCTGCAGAACCACGACGTCGCCTTCTGGACGGTCTCGCGCGCACCGCTTGAAAAGCTGCTTGGCTACCGCAAGCGCATGGGCTGGACCTTCCCGTGGGCGTCGGCTTTCGCCACCGACTTCAACGCCGATTTCAACGTCTATTTCACCGAGGAACAGCAGCGCGACGGCAGCATCGAATATAACTACAGACGCGAACCGGCGATGGACCTGCCGAAGCGGGGCGAGCCGCTGGTGGGCGAGACGATGCGGCAATGGACAAAGGGCGGCGAGGAGGGGCCGGTGGCACAGACCGCCGCGACAACCGGAACCGATGTCGCCACCTTCACGCGCGAGCGGCCCGGCGTCAGCGCCTTCGCGCTGGAGGACGGCGTCGTCTACCATACCTATTCAGGCTTCGCGCGCGGCCTCGACGGGCTGTGGGGCATGTATCAATGGCTCGACCGCGCGCCCAAGGGCCGCAATGAGGACGGCTTCTGGTGGCGGCGGCACGACGAGTACGGCAAATGACCGCCGTTCGGACGCTTCCCAGTCCCCGGCCTTTGGCCGGGGGCCGCGCGCGGGTCAGCCGAAAGGCGCTCCGCCGCGCCGCCGACGGCCTCTGCCTCGCCGCGGCGCCAACCTTCGCGCTGATGGCGCTCTTCAGCTATCTCTCGAGTGGAGAACTGGGGACGCAATGCACTGCAATGTCCGGCGCCTCATCCCTGAGCGGCATGACGGTCATGTATCTCCTGATGGGGGCCTTCCATCTCTCGCCCTGGCTGAGGCTCATATGAGCGGCGAGAACACCTCTCCGGCCGGTCTAATCGCCTCGGCAACGACGGCGGGGTATAGTTAACGGGACGATCATATAACCGCTCGATTTTTAACCTTCCGGCGAAAGTTTCACCGACTCCCCTCATTCACCGCTTGTCGGCTCGCGCGAAATGGACACATATTCAGTAAGGAGGAATGCCGGCTGCGCTTTGCAGCCGGTGATTGTCCTCGTTGGTGGCGCGGAATCACGGTGATTTTGATTCACCGATTCACGCCAGGTAATTGGTTGGCAGGCCTTGTGGCTTGAGGCCGCGGCCGCGGGGTTTCCGAGTAGGGCGAGGCGCGAATGGACGGTCCCGAGGATAGCGAGGAACCTGCCCCCCGCCAGCAACCGAAGCGCCGTCTGCCGCGCGCGACCTTCCTCCTCGCGATTGACGCCTGGATCGATTCCGCGCTTTACAAGGCAGGGTTCAAGGCCGGCGAAATCTGGGAAAACCTGACCATCTTCTTCCGCCGCTTCCGCGTTCGTGGCTGGAAGCGGGCAGTCTTCGAGGTGCTGGGAGACGGGTTGACGTTCGGCGCAGCGGGTTCTGTCGTCATGCTGGCCCTGGCGCAGCCGGCCTTCTACGACACAACGCGCGACTGGCGCAATCAAGGCGATTTCGCCGTCACCTTCCTCGACCGATACGGCAATGAAATCGGCCAGCGCGGGCTGATCCAGCGCAACTCCGTGCCCGTCGACCAGATGCCGGATTACGTGATCGAGGCGGTTCTGGCGACAGAGGATCGGCGCTTCTTCGAGCATTATGGCATCGATTTCATCGGACTGGTCCGGGCGCTTACCGAAAACGTGCGCGCCGATTCCGTCGTACAGGGCGGCTCGACCATCACCCAGCAGCTCGCCAAGAACCTATTTCTTTCCAATGAGCGTACGCTTGAGCGAAAGATCAAGGAAGCGTTCCTGTCGGTCTGGCTCGAATGCAATCTCACCAAAAAACAGATCCTGCAGCTCTATCTCGACCGGGTCTATATGGGCGGCGGCACGTTCGGCATCACGGCGGCGGCGGATTTTTATTTCGGCAAGAACATCAAGGACGTATCTCTGGCCGAAGCTGCGATGCTGGCCGGCCTCTTCAAGGCGCCGACAAAATACGCGCCGCATAACAATCTGCCAGCAGCACGCGCGCGGGCGAACGAGGTGCTGACCAACCTCGTCCAGGCCGGCTTCATGACGGAGGGGCAGGTTTTATCGGCGCGGCTGCACCCCGCCTCGGTCGTCGACCGCGCCCAGGTGAAGAGCCCGGATTATTTCCTCGACTGGGCATTCGACCAGGTAAAGAAGATCACACCGCCGGATGCACCGCATTCGCTCGTCGCACGCACGACGATCGACATGAACATACAAGAGGCGGCGGAGGACGCGCTGGAATTCTATCTGCGTCAGTATGGCGAACAGTATCACGTCAGCCAGGGCGCTATCGTCGTGCTCGACACCCATGGCGCCGTCAGGGCGCTCGTCGGCGGCCGGGACTATGGCGAAAGCCAGTTCAACCGCGCCACCAAGGCGGAACGGCAGACCGGCTCCTCCTTCAAGCCCTATGTTTACGCGACGGCGATGATGCACGGCTTCACGCCGGATTCGGTCATCTCTGGCGGCCCGGTCAGCTGGGGGCGCTGGCATCCGCACAATTATGAAGGGGAGACCGCCGGCCGCATCACGCTCACCGAGGCGCTGGCGCGCTCGATCAACACCGTGCCCGTGCGCCTCGCCAAGGATTATCTCGGTATCGCGCCAATCAAGAAGCTGGCCGAGGAGATGGGCGTCGAATCGCCCCTCAGTGGCCATAAGACGATGGTGCTCGGCACGTCGGGCATGACCGTTATGGACCAGGCGACCGGCTACAGCGTCTTCGCCGATGGCGGTTTCGCCGGCGAACGTCATGGCATCACGGAACTTCTCTCACGCACCGGCAACATCGTTTATGACCATGACAAGGATGCGCCCAAGCCGAAGCGTGTCCTTTCCGACAAGGTCGTGGCCGAGATGAATTACATGCTTTCGCAGGTTACGGAACGGGGAACCGGCCGCCGCGCGTTGCTCCCCATGGCTCGGATCGCCGGAAAGACCGGCACTACCCAGGATTACCGCGACGCGTGGTTCGTCGGCTTCACAGGCAATTACGTCTGTGCGGTGTGGTTGGGAAATGACGACTATACGCCTATGAAGCGTGTCGTCGGCGGCTTTCTGCCGGCAATGGTATGGCAGCGGGTCATGAGCTACGCCAACCAGAATGTGGATATCAAGCCGATCCCAGGCCTGCCCGACCCATTGCCCGACCCGAAGATTGTCGGCCAATTGGCCAAGGCGGAGGAGAAGGACGGGGACATGGTGGCGGCGCGTCCGCCCATCCTTTCCTCCGCCACGACCACGCTGCTGCGCCAGCTTTCCGAGGAACTCAAGACGGCTCCGGCGCTGAAGCCGCCGGCGCAGCCGCAAACGATGTCGTCTCTTTAAGCAAGATCCGGAAAAGTCGATACCCGCCTTCCGAAAAGATCACGCTCGAACAAGATGTAAGAGCATAGTTGCGCTCGCGCCTTCGCGTGCTATTCCGGGCTATGCGCCGACGGGCGGGAATCGGGACCGCATGCTTTCATGCTCAGAAATTTCTTCCTGACATTGCTGACGTTTTCGATTGCAATCGGCGGCGGCGCGGCGAGCGTGTGGTATGCGCTTGATGCCGATGACGGCTTCGAGGCCTTGCGCGTCGGCGCATGGACGGCGTTCCCGGCTCTCGGCACGCCCGACGCCAGCCCCTATGCGAAAGCGGCGGCGGCACGTAATGGCGTTCTGGCTCTCGGGCATGCGGAAGGCATCCGTTTTCTTACAAGCCGGGATTCTTCCGGCGCGCCGCTTTCGCGCGCTTGCACCTATAAGGTCGCGGGGAACACGCCGCCGGCGCGTTTCTGGACCCTGTTTCCCGCCGACTCCCGCTCATTGAGGCCTATCGAGGCCAAAGACGGCCTACCGGGCAAATTGCAGTCCTGGGCTGTTGTTCGTCAGGCTGACGGTTCTTTCACCGTGGCTGTCGGCCCGCATCCGGCGCCCGGCAACTGGCTTGCAATCAGCGGCAGTGGAGAGATGACGCTGGCGCTCACGCTTTACGACACGCCTGCCGCGACAAGCAGCGAGATCGGCAGCGTCGAGTTGCCGAAAATCACGCGGGCGGGCTGCGATGGGTAAATTCCTTCTTTCGCTGGCGCTCGGCATTATCGGCGCTGCGATCGTTCATATCATCATTCTTTTTCTGCTGCCGTCCGTCGCGGAAAAGGGGCCCTGGCAGCGGCTCGGCGCCGCCGCTGGACATTATACATTCGTGCCGGTGAACAGGAAGGACATCCCCTCCTCTCCCACGATCAGACCCATCGACCCCTTCTTCGACGAGGCCGCCTGCCGCTTCGATCTCAAGGACGGCGTCGTCCATATCCACGCGCCGGGCCACGTGCCGTTCTGGTCGATGTCGGTCTATGACCGGCGCGGCGAAAACATCTACAGCCTGACCGACCGAACAGCGACCGACGGCGATCTCGATCTGGTCATCGCCACGCCCGCCCAGTTGATCGAAGTCAAGAAGGACATTCCGAAGGATTTTGAGAAATCGATCTTTGTGGAGACGGATACCGGGAAGGGTATTGCGCTCGTCCGCAGTTTCATTCCCGACGACAGCTGGGCGCCGGGGATCGACCGCTACATGAAAAGCCTCGTCTGTCAGTCCGGCTGAAAGCGTGCCCGCGGATGGCGGGGCGGAGAATTGTTCGGCTGTTTCGGGTGCGGCCGGCGTTGTGCGAGCGGCGGGCATGAACGACCTGCCCCGTGTTCATAACGCACGCCCGGAAAGATAATGACCGATGCGGGACCGAGAATATCCGGCCCGGAAGGAACCCGCTTTCGCGGAACGAATGACAGAATAATCGCCATGTCCTGGCACTCCCTGCTCGAGCCGAAGAACCACGCAACACCTCCGCGTGTATTAAGAGGGACGCAGGGTTAACAGCTTGCTAACGAAGATGGCCTAATTTTTCATCAAATCCGACCGTCCGGCATCGATCGCGCCAACGGCGGGCGCGTTCTTTTCAGTCTATCGGGCGTTCAAGTGTCATTTTCTGAATTTCGTCCTGTCGGGGACAGCGGGGACAAGCAGGACCGGCTGCTGCGGGCCGCAATTTCCGCCTTCTGTTCGATCCCGCGGCCGTCCCGGCGGGAAATCGCCCAGATCGAAGACCTGGCGGTTCCCCTTCTTGACTCAACCACGCCCGAAACGCGTCGCTTCGTCGCCGCCGCGCTCTCCGAGTGCCGCTATCCGCCGGCCGATCTCGTCCGACTGCTGACGAAACAGCCAGTGGAAATCTGCGCGCCCTTGCTCGTGCGCTCCGAGGCGTTGAGCGAGGTCGATCTCATCTCGCTCATTGCCCGCCAGGGCTTGTCGCACGCGCGAGCGATCGCGAAGCGGCCGAAGCTCAGCCCCAAGGTCGCCGCGCTGATTGAAAAGCTGGCGGAGAGCGGCGGAGAAACGGCTTTACCGGAGCACGAGCCCGACCCGATAATCCCGGCCGATCCGCAGGCGGACGAAGAAGCGCCTTCCATTCCGACAAGGCCGGCGCAGCCTGTTCCGGGAGCGGCGGCTGAAGAGGTGCGTAAAAAGCTTCGCGCGATGGCGCGAAAGCACGCCGAGCGGGTGGAAAAAAGCGGCCACGACGCCCAGAGCCAAACCGCTGCCCAAGCCTATCAGAAGCTCAAAACCACGGCTCTGACGGGCATCGCGGCTTTCTTCCAGACGGCATTGGCCGATGCGCTTGGGATCAGCTTCGTCAAGGCCTGTTCGCTCACGCATGCGCAGAGCTATACCCATCTCATGATAGCGCTGCGCGCGCTCGACCTCGACGAGGCGCAGGCATTCCTTGTGGTCTCCGCTGCCTTTCCGTCGACATTCGGCCATCCCGAAGCTATCCGCCTGTTCATTGAGCGCTACCATCTCCTTGACCAGGACGCCGCGATTGAACAGGTGGTGGGTTGGCCCCACGATCCGATCGGCTGGGGTGCCTCTCTGGATGGGCGCCGGACAGGGCTAGGCGCGGACACCAAACTAGGCACAATGGACATCCCGAGACGGCGCTCTATGCGCTCGTGACCGGGAAATAGCTGCCGGGATCCTTCCGCCCGATTTCCAGTTCGACGATCCATGCGTCGGGGTCGAAACGCATCTCCCGCTCAAGCTGCGTGGCAATATCGCCCTCATCGGCGGTGCGCAGCATTTCGACGAAACGGCGCTCCGCGTCCTCTTCGTCGTCATAGCTCGTCTGGGGCGCCGGCCCGAAGAGGATCGTATCCCCGGCGCCGGTTTGCACGACGATGAAGACGGCCCCGGCTTCGGCGAAGCCACGGCGCAGCAATGCGGCGAAGCCCCCTTCTCCCTGCACGCGCCGCAGGAGGACGGAAACCCAAAGATCGGTGGTGACGCGCATGAACTCGTCAGTTCGTCAGTCCGACTTGCCGCATTTTCGCAAGGAGCCGGTCATCGGGTTCACCTGTCACCGGCAGGCCGAAAAGCGACTGGAATTCCTTGATGGCAGCCTTTGTCCTAGGGCCGATTACGCCGTCCAGCTTCATGTCGTTGTTGCCGAATGCCTTAAGCCCGGCTTGGATGCGGATGTTGCGCTTCGTGACGTCGTCATCGCCGTCATGCGGTACGGATTGCGTCAGCGAAGCGTCGATCACCGGGCGTGGCTCAGGCTGCGGCGGCGTGGACGATCCGGGAGAATTCGTCGCGACCGGCTTCGGACCGTTCAAGTTCAGCTTATCGAGTAGGGCCGAGTCGATGTTGCCGGAGATATCGAGATGCGAAGCCTTCTGGAAATCGGTCACGGCCTTGCGCGTCTGCGGTCCCATGAGCCCATCGATCGGGCCGTCATAATATTTCAGCTCCGTCAGCGCCGCCTGTACCGCGAGCGTAGCGGCGTTTTGCTGATTTGTCTGCTGCGGCGGTGCGCCGGCGGCCTGTGTCTGCAGCTGCACGGATCGAGACGCCGGCGCTGGCCGGCTTGCCGAAACCGGTGCAGGGCGAATCTGAACGGCATGCGGCGGCGTGATCTTGTGGCGGGCATGCTGGTTCATCAGCGACTCGTGATGCATGCTCTGCCGGGTCGAGAAGAACGCCCCTTCATGGAAATGCGGCTGATACCAAAGCGCGTTCGCAGAAACGTAGGAAAGCGTCACCAGAAACGCGGTGCAGCCTCCAACCACCAGGGGATTGCGTGCGATCGCGTCGCCGGCGGCATGGATCGCCCAGGCAAGGAAAGAGAAATCCTCCCATCGGTCAGGCTGTCTTGCGTTTCGCCCCATCGGCCGCCTCCTTTCTTTTCCGGGCTGGAAGCATGACCGGCTCACGTCTCGCGGACTCCCTTTCCGCCGGCGCCGGTCCATCGACCGGCAATGTGATGGTTACGAGCGTGCCCTTGCCCGGCGCGCTTTCGATGGTCATCTCGCCGCGATGCAGCGACACCAGTCCTTTGACGAGTGAAAGGCCAAGGCCTGTCCCTTCGAATTGCCGCGTATAGTCGTTGCGGACCTGTGTGAAGGGCCTGCCGAGACGGGCCATGTCCTCTTCGGAAATGCCGATGCCTGTATCGCTGACCCAGAAGCTCAACCAGCTCCCCGACTTTCGCGCGCCGATCTCCACATCGCCTCCATCGGGCGTGAATTTCACCGCATTGGAGAGCAGATTGATCAGGATCTGCTGGATCGCGCGCCTGTCGGCGCAGACCTCACCGATCGCCGCGGGGACCCTTTCGCTGATCGACACGGACTTCGCTTCCGCCTGATGCCGCATGATCGACGAGCATGCATCGACCGCTTCCGTGAAGGCAAAAGGTTCGGGACTGATGGTGTAGGTGCCGGCTTCGATCTTGGAGACGTCAAGGATGGAATTCACGACCGTCAGGAGGTGGTGACCGGACTCGCGGATGATGCCGACATATTCCTTCTGCCGCGGATCGGAGAAGCCGCCGAACATTTCCTGCAGCAGCATGTCGGAGAAGCCGAGGATCGCATTGAGCGGCGTCCTCAACTCATGGCTGACCGCGGCCAGAAAGCGGCTCTTCGCGATCTCGGTGCTGTCGGCCGCTTCCCGTGCGCGGGCGAGATCGCCGCGCAGCGACACCATCTCCTCATTGTCGCGAAGGAGCCCGAAAACGCCTTCATCCCCCCCGTCCATGAATTCGACCAGGAAAGGGTGATAATTGTCCCGCTCCTCTCCGGTCCAGCGGGGCAGCCGAACCCTGATATCGACACGCCGCCGTCCAGCCCCCTCCCGCATATCGGCCAGGGCGCAAAGATAGGAGACGCGGTCGGCCAGATGAATCCGGTCGAAGAACCCCGTCCCGAGTAGCAGTGAAGGAGAAAGCCGCAACAGATTGTTGGCTTGCGCGGAGGCGTCCAGCACCTCTCCCGACCGTCCAAAGCGGAGAACGACGCCGTCTATCAGTTTCTCGAGCGAAGACGGACCGGTGCGCCCTTCGTCAGGCTGTCCTCCATTCGACCTGTCCAGACGCGTCCAGAGCGTGGCTGCGTACAGGAGAGGAACCAGCCATTGCAAAGGCGAAACGCCGCCCACCGGAGAAAGCCGGCTGGAGAGCGCGGCCGTCGCGGCGATGACCAGGAGCCCGGCCAAGCCGCCGACAAGGGTGGAGGTCTTCGAACGGCGCACCCACCACGCTTCAAAAACAGGCGCCAGCGCCATCAGCAAAACGGGCGAACTCAATCCTCCCGCTAAGGCAAGAAAAAGAGGCATGGCCGCCATGGCCACCATGAGCATCGCCCCTTCCAGCAGACCCCGCCGGATTCCGCCAGCGGAAAGAACGACTGCCGACCAGCACAGGCCCGCAACGGAACAGGCGCATGCGGCGACGAGCGGAAGGTCGGTATGGCCGAGCGAAACAAGGACGACGGCCGGAACCAGGAAAAAGGGCGCGCTCAGCATCAGTCCGACAAAGCGGCGGTCGCGCGCACGCTCCGCCTCAGCCTCGACAGAGCGGTGCACGAAGCGATCGCATCCGGCGGTGAGCCCGGCGAGCAGGTCATTCCATTTAGAAGCAGCGGAACTCAAAACGACGCGCTTTCCATCCGTCCGATTTTTCGGATCGTTGTGACATCCAGAAACTCGCACCGAGCTTTTAAGGAATGGATAAAAGGCGCTCGATTTGGCGCCGCCAAAGGGCCGGAAGCGCCGCCGGCGAAGGCTGTCCCCGGCCTGAAATGCCGTCATGGTAAACAGGCCGTAAGGCGGATGCTGCGCGCGCACGCCCCCTTTCCGCGTCATCGGGCAAGCGGCGGACTTTCAAAATTACATGGCGATTCCAGATGGTTGCATCGAGTCTCCCGCTCCATGGATCCCAAGCGAACCCCGGGCTTCCCGGCGAAACCGTGGCTCAAATCGGATTTCATTCAAATTTGAATAAAATTCCAGCCGACCCGGCAATCGCTCTTTCGCAGCTTTGTGCGACCATCTTCGTGAACAAGGCGCCGTGAGGGACGACAAGCACGGCTTACTTAAGGGACGGGAAATGGGCTTTCTTATCAAGACCGCCTTCTGGTTCGGGCTCGTGTTGCTGATCATTCCTTTCGGCGCGGGGGGGGCCAAGGACAAGCTGGTCAATCCCGTCGAGGCGTTCCAGGCCGCACGCGAAGCCGCGGGCGACGTCGCCGGAATGTGCGAGCGCAAGCCGGAAGTGTGCGTGGTCGGCAAGTCGGCGCTCTACACGATCGGCGTCCATGCCCGTGAGGGCGCCAAGATCGCTTACCAGATGCTCGACGCGCATTTCGGAAAGCATCAAGCCGATGCGGTGACCGAATCAAATGCGCCCGACGTTTCGATTCAGACCGGCGGCATCGCAAAGCCCAACTGACGCGATCGTCGCCCTTTCCAGAGCAAAGCGGTTGCTTTTTCCGTGACGAAAGCGCCGGCCGCGCCTATATGCGGGCCATGCCTCTTTCGATCGACACCATCCGCGACGATTTCGCTTTCCTCGATAGTTGGGAAGACCGCTACCGCTACATCATCGATCTCGGCAACGAATTGCCGCCCTATCCCGAGGCCGCGCGGGACCTCGCCCATAAAGTCCAGGGCTGCGTCAGCCAGGTGTGGCTGCTCACGTCAAGGGAGGGAGAGCACGATCCGATTCTCACCTTCGAAGGCGATTCGGACGCGCATATCGTGCGTGGCCTCGTCGCGATTATGATCGCGCTGTTTTCCGGCAAGCATGCCAGCGAAATCGGCGCCATCGACGCCGAAGCCGTCTTGAAGGAATTCGGCCTCGACGAGCATCTGACGCCGCAGCGCTCAAACGGCCTACGCTCGATGGTGAAGCGGATCAAGGCCGATGCGGCGCGATCTTTGGCGCTTGAACACCAGGACGGCGGCCTTTGATGACTTGCCACTCGGCCGCGGCCGCCCTGCTCACGGATTGATCGACGGCCTGTAATCCTCCGCTCCCCAATGAAGCAGATGCCTCGCGCCTCTGGGCGGCGGGGGAGAATAGTGACGGCCGAGCGCCCCAAGCGCCGCTTTCAAGACGACTTTCGCGGATCGCGCCGGCCAGCCGCGTTCCCTTTCGACCGTTTCTAAACCTTTGAGGAAGCAGCAGACATCGATCAAGACACCGGCGAGTTCCGGGCCGACCGCAGCGATCGCCCTGTCCACGCGCTGGCGGGCTGCGAGCGCGGAATCCGTCAGATCGGCAACGCCGTTGTCGCGTCTGCCCGAGGAGACCGTCGCCTGCCAATTCGCCCCCATGCGCGGCATGATCTGCGCCCGTGTGTAGTCGGCACGAAGCCGCTCTCCGGCACGCCATTCCGCTTCGGCGAGAAATGCCTCGCCATCTTTGGCTTTGCGGCGCGCCAGAAGCGCGAGCGGCGATTCGGCAAGATTGACCGTCGCCTCGCTCGGGCCAGCGGCCGAGGCCACCGTCGCACGGCAAAAGACGCCATGCTGCTCGCGCATCGGATCGCCCTGCGCCTGGCAGCGCTTCAGCCAGTTGAACCCGGCGCCCGTGAGGGAAAGCTGCGCGCCTTTCATTTCCAACAGTCCCGCGCTTGCCATAGCATTGATTTCCTCACGGAAGGCGGCAACTACGCCCCGCTCCCCGCCATCGACAAGGACGCGCCCGGCCTTCGCCGCCGACGCGCATGTCGCCTCTCCGAGCGCCAGAAATCGCGCCAGACGCAGTTTTGCCTTTTCGCTGGCCGCCATTTCAGAGAGAGCTCCTTTCGCGGAAAGCCGCTATCGCGACTTTCTCCATGATCGAGACGATCCGATCGAAATCGTCATCGTCACGCATATCCTCGACGAGGTGGCAGGCGTAAAGCACCGTGGTGCGATCCCGCTGGAAGCCGCGTCCGATCTCGTTCATTGACAAGCCGAGCGCGACATGCCCGACATACATCGCAATCTGCCTCACCCGAGAGACGCCGAGCGAGGTGCGTCCGGTCCGGCGAAGTTCCTTGCCGCTGACGTTGAAGAGGGCGGAAGCGATGTCGATGAGCCCCTCGCATATCTCCATGGCCCGCTCGCCGCGGCTTCCTCTTTCCGCAGGGGAAGAGGTTTTGAACGCTGCCTGGAGTTGTGGCGCGAGACAGGGAATATCCGGGCAAAGGGCTGCTGCTGATGGCACGAGATGTCCTCCGTTATAGGAATAATTTCCTTATATCGGAGACATGACGGGGTGTGAACAAAATACAAACCCGACTTACCGCTGTTCCAGGCAAGTCTTTGACCGGGCGTTTCTATTTTATCCGTACCGAGGTGATTTTATCCTCCAGGGCAGCGGCGCGGCCATAGTTCCTCAAAAAGCGAGGAACGGAAATGGCCCCATTCGCAATGGATATCGAAAGCTTCCTGAATGCAAGAAAGACAGCCAGCGACGAGGCGCGGCAGAACGCGGCGCTTTTTCTCATCTGCGGCGTCGATCTCAAGGAGGCGCTTGATTCGGAACCTGAGCAAAAAAGAAAAATCATCCTTCGCCTCGACCGCATGATCGAGCGGGAGCGGTTGAAAGGGAGTTGCCGCCATTGGAGCTACGATCTCAACCGCCATATCGCGCTGAAGCAGGCCGCCGACAGACTCAGGAATCAGGACGGCTGCGGTGACGAGTCGGCGGAAAAGGCGGCGGCAGGTGAGCCCAACCAAAAGCGCTGCGAAGCCGTTCTGGTAACACAAAAGCAAAAAGCGGCGCCCAAGCACCGCTTTTCAAGAAGAGCGTAAAGCAAAGACTCCCCGCGCAGCTCAATTCCAGACGACGATAGGACGTCTACCGTCCCTTGCGCTTGCGGCCGAGTCCCATCTTCTTGGCAAGCTGGGAGCGGGCCGCTGCGTAGTGAGGCGCCACCATCGGATAGCTCGGATCGAGTCCCCATTTCTCCCGGTACTGGTCGGGCGTCATATTATAATGCGTCATCAAGTGACGCTTCAGCGATTTGAATTTCTTCCCGTCCTCAAGGCAGACGATGTAATCCTCGTGGACCGAACGCTTGGGATTGACGGCCGGCTTCTGCTTTTCGACCGGCGCGGGTTCGCTCGAACCGCCCACCCGGCCAAGGGCTGCATGAATATCGGCAATAAGGTTGGGAAGTTCGGAGACGGGCACAGGATTGTTGCTGACATAAGCCGCCACGACGTCGGCGGTCAGTTCGATCAGCATATCGCTGCTCTTGCCCGGAGTATCTTCTATTTCCATTTCTGGCCCCATGGTAAATACAAAAAACCTCGCCTCGTTCTTGCTGCGCGAGACTTTAAAGAGAAGAATGCCCAGCTTTCGCTAGAACGATTCGTTCCACGGTCGCCTAAATGGACCGCAAAGTAATCCAAGTCAATTCAATAATCCATAACAACAATGTTTTCCGACGCTATTAACTGTATTAAAAACTTGACTATGCTGAATTGAGCCACATTTTTCTATCGTCAGGTTACGCCGTCACGCGAGCCTCCGTTTTCCCGGCGTTTACCCCGGCGAAGCGATCCCCTAAGAACGACCCGCGCCCGCTTCAACGAAACGCGCCCTTATGCCCGAAGAGTTTTCCATGACCGATATTTTTCCTCCCTTGCCCGCGCCGCAAACGGCTAAAGTTCCCTTCTCCGAAGAACGACACGGCATGAGGCGGGAGGATGATTATGGCTGGCTTCGCGCCGCGAACTGGCAGGAGGTCTTCAAGGATCCGGCCCTGCTCGACGCCGCGATCCGAAAACATCTCGAGGAAGAAAACGCCTATCAATCGGCGATGATGGCGGACACCGCCGAACTTCAGAAGAAACTTTTCTCCGAGATGCGGGGCCGCATCAAGGAAGACGATTCGTCCGTGCCGATGAAGGACGGCCCCTTTGCCTATGGCTCATCATTCAGGAAGGGCGGTGAGCAGCCGCGCTTCTTCCGCACACCGCGCGACGGCGGCGAAGAGGAAATGCTTTTCGACGGCGACGCCGAAGCGGAAGGCAAAGCCTATTTTCACCTTGGCGGCATCGACCATTCGGACGACCACACCCGGCTGCTTTGGGGCTATGACGACAGGGGATCGGAATTCTATACCCTCCAGATACGCGACATAGAAAGCGGAAAGGACACGGCCGATACGGTCCGGGATACCGGCGGCTCGGGGGTATGGGATGCGACCGGAAGCGGTTTCTTTTACACCTGGCTCGACTCCAACCACCGTCCCTCGAAGATTTTCCATCATGTCGCCGGCACAAAGCAGGCGGAAGACCGCGTTGTCTATGAAGAGAAAGACCCAGGCTTCTTCCTCGGCGTCCATCGCGGTCTGAAGGGCGAGTGGGTCTTCATCTCGTCGCACGACCACGAGACATCGGAATACCGCATCCTGCCGGCCGCCAATCCGGCGGCGGCGCCGCGTCTCGTCATGGCGCGCGAACCGGGCGTGCAATACGACCTCGATGAAGGCGGGGAGGAATTCTTCATCCTGACCAACGCGGACGGCGCCAAGGATTTCAAGATCATGACGGCGCCGGTCGCCAACCCGGGTAGAGCCCATTGGAAGGAACTCGTTCCGCACGAAGCCGGACGCCTGATCCTCTCGATCATGGCGTTCGAGAAGTTCCTCGTGCGGCTGGAGCGGAAGGAGGGCCTGCCACGCATCGTCATACGCGAGCGAGCCTCCGGCGACGAGCATGTGATCTCCTTCGCGGAAGAGGCTTATTCGCT